>Ga0247727_10000626_pt1 | contig 86486 bp, 84 predicted proteins | sample WisWelCaveWW1625_FD_202498 | JGI IMG/M metagenome (GOLD analysis project Ga0247727, IMG submission 202498) | Biofilm microbial communities from Wishing Well Cave, Virginia, United States - WW16-25 | ecosystem: Environmental > Aquatic > Deep subsurface > Groundwater > Cave microbial mat | place... | reverse complement strand
TATATTGACAGTGTCTCCGGTCTTTAAGTCCAATTTAGTGGCTAAAGCTTCTTGGGGAATTACGGCATCATTGTCATTGTTTTGAAAAAAAGTCCCTTCCTTCATGATTCCCTCAGAACCATAAAGAATTTTTATTTGCTCAGAATCTTCGGTAAAATAGGCGTTTAGAAAGACAGACGAAGAAGTGGCTTCCTTAACGTTGGCGAGTGTATACTCCACTAAACCAGATTGAGGATAAATTTGGGGGTAAGAGGCACGGACATGCGAAATAGCTTTGAATTCAGCGATAGACCTATCAGTGACTGTTTTTCTTTCTGCACTAGAGGTGGCGGTTTCTTTGCTTGGCAGAAGGGAAAAATTACTTTTTTCATGAACCTGAATTCTAGTAGCGTCGCTAAATTTCAAGGTTAGGTCAGTTATTTGTCCCTTAATACTTTCGGCCGTGTTCAAAAGAAAAAACAGAGTTCCGACAGCCACACTGACACCTAAAGTTGTGAGAAAAGTTCTTAGTTTGCGCCGTTTCAAATTCGTGAGTGAAAATTTGAGAATGCTTTTGAATTTCATGTTATTTTACGACCACTCCGTCACGGACCCGAATGACCCTATCTGCCTTACGAGCAATTTCCTCGTTGTGAGTGACCAAGACAATAGTCTTACCTTTTTCTTTAAGGGATTTGATTAGATCGACTATTTGATCACCGGTTTTAGTATCTAGGTTTCCAGTTGGTTCATCCGCCAAAACAATCCGGGGGTTTTTCACAATCGCACGCACGATGGCCACTCTTTGTTGCTCTCCGCCTGACAATTCGGTTGGTTTATTGAGAAGCCGGTCGCCTAAACCAATCCATTTAAGACTCTCGGACGCCATTTTTTGACCTTCACTATCATCTTGGCCGCTAATAATCAAAGCCATATTAGTGTTTTCCAAAGCTGTTAGATGAGGCAAAAGATTGAAGTTCTGAAAAATTATGCCAATATTTTTCTTTCGATAGTCTGCTAATTTGTCGTTTTTTAGCCTGGTCAGGCTCTTGCCTTCTACAATGATTTCACCAGAGCTGGGACGATCCAGGCCACCAATGAGATTCAAGAGTGTAGATTTGCCGGAGCCAGATGGTCCCATCAGAGCGACGAATTCGTTCTGGGAGATTTGAAGAGAAATATCGGTCACCGCGTTGTAGGTAGTCTTGCCAATCAAGTAGGTCTTGGTTACATTTTTGAGTTCGATGAAGCTGGAAAGCATTTTCATTATTATACGGTGAGTCAAAGTATGTTTGCAAAGGAAGTCTTTATTTAGGATAATCGGGCTCATGGAAAAAACTAATCAGGTGAAGCATGTGGCTATCATCATGGATGGGAATCGTCGTTGGGCCGCTGAAAAGGGATTAGAGGTAGCCCAAGGCCACCGAGAAGGAGTCGAGACTTTGGCGACAATTACCAAGTACTGCGCAAGGGTCGGAATAAATTATTTGACAGTTTACGCTCTTTCCACTGAAAACTTGGTCTTGCGCAACAAAAAGGAGATTTTAGGCTTGTTTTCTTTGATCCAGGAGGGACTGCAATCAAAACTTCCCCAGCTACACAGAGAAGGTATCAGGATTCAATTCTTTGGTGATTTGGGAGCCTTACCTTCCGGTTTGCGCAGAGCAGTTGATCAGGCTTACCAGCAGTTGCAAGATAATAAACGAATCCAGCTCAATATAGCCTTAAACTACGGAGGTAGGGCCGAGATGGTCAGCGTCGTAAAGCAAATGGTGAGCGCTAAAATCGATCCAAAGAAGATCAACGAGGAAATGTTTTCTAGCCATCTCTTCTCGTCCTCTCTTCCTGATCCAGAAATCCTCATCCGAACTGGTGGGCAGAAAAGACTGTCCAATTTCCTTTTGTGGCAGGCTGCCTACTCCGAACTCTTCTTTACCGACACTCTATGGCCAGATTTTTCTGCACAAGAGCTCGATTCAATCCTGACTGAATTTTCAGCTCGTCAAAGGAATTTTGGTCGCTAATTAACTCTGAAAAGGTAGAGCTTGTTGGGTAAAGAGGAAGATACCAATCCCCATCAAAATCAGAAGAACTATTATTATGAAGAGAATTGCAGGAAAGCCCCCTGATTTTTGAACCGTGGCTGTCTCAACTGAGTTTGCTTGATCGAGAGCCGCGGTTGGCCCCTCCCCTTTGTGTTCCCAGGGTAAAACAACTGAGTCTGTATTCATAGCAGCTGTAGGTGCGGCGACCATCGTATCTGGGCTAGCTACACTAGGTGCAGAGCCTCCTTCGCCCGGACGCAGCCAACTTGGCCCGACTGGATCCTCAGCTGAAGATGGGGGTGTGACTGCCGAGGCAATTGGGGGAGGTGTAGCCACGCTCGGTTGGGGAGCTGGGTCACTCATTGTTGGTGCCATGGCTGGTTCAGGCATGCTCGGAGCTGGGGTTGGCTCTGGTATTGGTGGGGGCGCTGCCATTGTAGGTTCAGGTGTCATTGGTGTCGGGAGTGGTGCTGCAGGCTCGGGTATTGGTGGCGCTGGATCGGGCATCGGTGCGGGGGCTAGATCACTCATTGGTGTTGGCATTGGTGGAGTCGGTTCAGGCATTGGAGTAGGTGTTGGTAATTCGGTTGGTGTCGGATTTGGGGCTCCGGCTGGAATAGATGGAGACGAAGTTGGGTTGTTGTTTTCTTCGGGCATTAAATTTGCCAACCCGTACTTTGGACAGGTTGGGCAGCTCCTTTACTACTAGGAGGTTAAACTATTTCTTTGGTACTGTCAAGAATTTTGACTCGTTGAGAGGAGCACCGAATTTCACTATAATATGAGCATCGAAACTGCTAGCCCCGACCAAAAAAAATTTAGACTTCCCAACGAAAAGAGAAATCTATGGATCATTGGGGGAATAGTCACTGCCCTTATTTTAATTGGATTTTTGTCTTGGTACTTTCTCACCACCAATACTAAGATCAAAGAGGGACTGCCTGATAGCAACAAGCAGGCTACTAACAGTGCGAACAATTCAGCGACTGCTAGTGCTAACCAAGAAACTCCTCGTACTTACCCAGTAAAAGTCTACTTCTCCCGTAATCCTGATTCGGATGATGATCCAGCTAAAGTCTTTCCGGTTGACAGGAATTCACCCGATCTAGGAGTGGCGAGATTCGGACTTGAGCAGCTTTTCAAAGGGCCAACTGAAGCTGAGAAGGCGGCTGGTTACTTTACTGAAATTAAACTCGAGGGTGTTAGTAACTGTGGGGAGGATTTTACGCTAAACATTACTTCGGGAATTTCTACTCTAAAGCTGTGCCGTTCTTTGGAGATTGCCGGAGCCTTGGCCGAAGCTAGAATAGAAGCACAAATTAGAGCAACTTTGCAACAGTTTGAATCGGTGGAGAAAGTAGTTTTGCTGAACAAAGAAGAGAATTGTCTCTTTGACGCTTCCGGACAGAATTTATGTAAGGAGTAAACTGGTGACCCTGGTGTGATTTTGCAGTAAAAATTTGCTCTATAACACCTTTACACTCCAGAAAACAAATTCCCAACTTTTTATTGCTATATAAATAAAAATTGATAGTTAACCTTGACTAGAACTAATCTAGGTGACTACAATTAAAGAGTGGTAAATCTTAGCAAAATGACACCTCCTTTTCTCGTCTAAAATTCCTGTTTTGCAAATTATTGATACGATTTGACATAAAGAGTTATACTCTTTGTGCAAAATATTATATGAAAAATACTTTGCTAGCAACTAAATTTGCAGTTTACGAGGAATTTTTGCAAAAGCGGGTTCGCGCTGGGGTGAAAAACGTTAAAAAGCTGCATTTAGAGCTAAAGGAGCAGGGTTATTTGGGTTCTTACGACTCTCTTAACCGCTACCTCAGACCCAAACTCAATAAAATCTCAACAAAACCCTACAAAATAAGTAAACGCTTTGAAACTGGTCCTGCGGAACAAGCCCAAGTGGACTGGGGTTCTTTTGGGAAAATTATTATAAACGGTAAAGAGGAGAGTTTATACGCTTTTGTTTATATATTAGGCTACAGCCGAGCAATGTTTGTTCAGTTTACCATTAAACAAAACCTGCAAACCTTCTTAGAGTGTCACAAAAATGCTTTTGAAAAGCTCGGCATTCCCGGCGAACTTGTTTACGATAATGTCAAGACAGTAGTATTAAGCAGGGAAAGGAAAAATGGAGAGTACAAACCACACTTTAATCCAGCTTTCTTCGATTTTTCGCGACATTACGGTTTTGATATCAATATTTGTGCCCCCTATTGGCCTAGAAGTAAAGGCAAAGTTGAAGCAGCGGTCAAGTATTTAAGGAATAATTTTATGCAGGGTCGAAAATTCAGTAGAGATTATTCCTCCCTTGAAGAACTAAACCAACAAGTTCTCTTTTGGCTTGATAAGTCTGCCGACCAAAGAGAACACGGAACTACCAGGGAACTTCCTAGTGAGAGATACTTAATTGAAAAGCCACGTTTGAAGTTTTTAAATGAGTTCCCACCTTACGAAACCTCACCCTTCCTGGACCGATATGCAGATAAAGACGCCTTCGTCCAGCATAAGTACAACTCTTATTCTGTTCCAGAAGAGTTTGCCCGCAAGAAACTCTTTATTAGAGAAATAAATAAAAACGGTGCTTTGGTCCTAACAGTTTATAACGAAGACAAGGTAATTGCCGAGCATCAAATGGTGGACGGGAAAGGTAAAACTGTGGAATCGGAAAAACATCGAACTACGCCAACCAGACTTAAATTTAAAAAGGTTCCTATTATAAAAGAACGATTTGATAAGTATGGAGCGGTAATATTCAGTCGACCGCTCAGTTATTATGATCGGCTAATTCCGGAGGTAAAAAATGTCAAAGTCCAAAGTTAATCTATATAAAATGGAAGATTCTCCTAGACAGGAGGAGAAAATCGCTGCAGCTTTAGAACTGCTAGGCTTGGAAGGTATGAGATCATCTTTTCCCGAACTCTCCAAAAGATTTATTCTGAACAACCAATCACCATCTGATTTTATGGTCGAGCTACTGGAAAAGGAGATTAACTGGAAAGAAGAAAGTCGAAAGAATCGGTGGATTAAAGCAGCTAAGTTTCCTTGGCAAAAAACACTGAAAGACTTCGATTTCTCCTATCAGCCCAGTATCAACGAGCGTCAGATTTATGAACTTGGGTCTTGCCGTTTTATTAACGAAGGAGAAAACATAATCTTTTTTGGACAAGCTGGAGTAGGCAAAACCCATCTTTCCATAGCCCTGGGTTTGGAAGCGATAAACAAAGGTTTCGATGTTAAATTCTTTACCCTTGAGAACATAGTTGAACTGATTGAGAAGTATGGTGATGGTATAAAACTGGATAATTTCATTTCCAACTTGAGGACGGCAAAAGTTCTTATCATCGACGAAATGGAGCGCTTTGAGGTTAGCTTAACCGCTAGTAAACAGCTTTCCAGACTTATTACTAGTCGCTACCAAGAGCATAAACCGACAATCTTTACATCTAACAAAAGTTTTGAGGGTTGGAGCAACATCTTTGGTGATACAAGTACTGCTAATAAAGTGATTGACCGAATCAACCATCGAAGTGTGATAATCAACATCCAAGGAGAATCTTACCGAGTTAAGGACAAGTTGGAGATACTGAAAGAAGCTGCTCAAGCTGTTATATAGGACGTTCGAGTCGAATACTTACTCGCTTGTGAGTTGCTAATTATTGTCAAAATTTCTATTATTGAAACGGAATTACTTCCGATCTGAAATGTGGCGTTCATCGCCGCTTTTCCTGAAAATGGATAGGTTCGGAAGTTTTATTTAGGCCAGATTTGTACAAAAATCTCCCGGTGAGAAACAACTTTTCTAAATTCATCTGAATATTTTCTTTTACTCTTTTGAACAGACCTGTTTATAACTCCCGCAATATAATCTGCGAGTTGAAGTAAGTTACTGCTGGAAGAACTCTGCATCTTCACTTGGGGGTGTCCCATTTGGTGACCTCGGCGGGATTCGAACCCGCGATCTGCTGGATGAGAACCAGCTGTCCTAAACCACTAGACGACGAGGCCATGACTTATTAATTTTTCAATTGCTTTTCTACTCTTCCAGCCTTTAATTTCAAATTCTCTCTTCAACGCAATTGCTTTATCCCCAAACTGCTCTGAGTAAACAATCTTCCAAGGACCCTTGTCTTTTGTAAATCTTGAACGGCCACCGTTGTGGCGATATAGTCTTTCTTTAAGGTTCGAGGTGGAACCAATATAAAACATACCTGTTTTTAAACTACTTAAAATATAAACCCAGTACATTTCTGATCGAACCCGCGATCTGTCCCGATGAAATCGGGACTGTCCTAAACCACTAGACGACGAGGCCAAGTTTCGACTCGCAAATTATACACGATTTAGCTTCAAAAATGAAGGGCGGCGGCCCAAAAGTTACGAGCCGCCTGCCAATACCACCTCCTTTTCTTCCCTCGTCTCTCCCTCACTGCCCGGTTTTTTGCTCCAATCGCGTTTTTCCCAGGGGGTGTTGTAAATCCCACAAAGGTTGACGTGATCATTCTTCTGGAGGCCAGCGGCAACGGCATACATGAGGATGTTCACACCGGCACGGTTTGGGCTAATACCGAAGGCCGCTGCTTTTTCTGCTGCTTCAGCAAGCAGATTTTCAGCGAGAATCGGAGTCTCGATATGGAGCGAGACCTCAGCACCCCAATCGATTGTCCCAATAGGGGCTTCCGGTGCCCACATGTCTCGACTTCCTGACAGACCCATCGGTAGGAAGGCCATCTTCCGACCCTTGAGATCAAGGATGGTTAGAAAGCCCTCATCTGGTTCCCCCATCTTGCCGTTGCGTTGCCGTGTTCCTTCTGGAGCTAAGAAGGGCCAGCGGTGCTCATCCATCTTTTCCGCCAACGCTACCTTCGCTGCATCGTTGACTCGACGAGCAAAGCGTAATTGGTCGAGGAACAGACGACGTCCTTCCTTGTCTCCATTGGCTGGACGTTCCCTCGGAATCATGGTGGGCGGGACTATCGGGATACGATCCTTGCAGCGAATGGCGATGCTGAAAAATGGATGTCGGTTGAAGAACTTCAAACCGATCACGTAGATGAACCATTTTTCGGCAATAGTCCGAAAACCATTGAGCCAGAGAATGAGCTGCGGCATCCAGACGTCAGCGCTACTTACGTGATTGAGCAGCGGGACAATTCTATAGCCCTCCCGTTGCAGTCGCAACGCGACAGCGAGGTTTTCCTGTCCGATCAAGTGGTAGTGGTGTCGGTGTAGCCAGAGCCAGGGGAGGAAAACCATCTTGAACGCGTGCCAGAGGAACCAGTTGCCTTTGTAGAAGCCGGCTGGTTCATCTTCTTGCAAAGCCTCTCCCTGTTCCTCAGTCGTGCGAACATACTCCTGGAAGGCAGTTATCCATCTCACGACCAAGAGTAAGCCGACGCCGAGGAACATTAGGGTAAGAAACACAGTCATATCACTCCCTCGCTTTCCTTCCTCAGTCGCCAGTTTCTTCAGCGATAACCTTATAACATAACCTACTTTGATCGTCAAAAGGATGTCTCTAAAGCGGGAGTTCTGTAAGCTAGATTACTTGACACTTAGGGGTGGGTATGATATTTTTTAGCGTGATACTTGGGCTCACTACTCGGGTTTAAGTATTAAGCCTCATATCTTTAAGAGGTCCCCGAGCAAAAGGGGGCTTTTGCGTTTTTTAAAGAAAGGTAGGCAACATGAAAAACGTTACTTCAGAAGAAATCATTCACAAAGACATTAGCGAAAAAGTCTACCTGACCAGCGAAGGTCTTGAGAAATTAAAGGAAGAGCTCGACTACCTTCGCGATGTTAAACGCAAGGAAGTTACAGAACGTATCGCTAAAGCTCGAGAATACGGAGACATCAGTGAAAACTCAGAGTATGACACAGCTCGCGATGAGCAGTCCTTTACCGAAGGTCGTATTATTGAAATAGAATCTGTCCTCAAAAGAAGTGAAGTTATCCAAGAAAAACACCTCGATATTATCCAAATTGGTTCAACTGTGAAAGTCGAGATCGATGGCGACGAAGACACTTACCACATTGTTGGTACGATGGAAGCTGAGCCGGAAAGTGGTAAGATTTCCCACGAATCCCCAGTTGGCAAAGCCCTGCTCGGTCTTAAGGTTGGGGATGAAGTCAACGTTAGTACCCCGTACGCTACTTTACATTACCACATCAAAGAGATAGACTAGCCCTGATGAAAGTTTTAATATGCGGTAGTTGGGAGTCTCACAAGGCTTTCACATTTGCTCGCGAATCAAAAGAACTTGGCGAAAGGCTAGCAGAAGCTAGTTTCGATGTTATTTTGGGTTCTGGTACTGGTGTTGCAAAACACGTACTGGAAGGCTTCAATTCAATTCCAGGGCACAAGCGTTCGATCTTTTATCTGCCAGATCTTAAAGAAATGAAACGAGTTGGAGAGGAGATGGGCGAAGGGGCTGACCTGGTGATTCAAACTGGATCTGACTACCCTACTCGAAATTTAACCCAAATAAAGGTTGCCGATGCTCTTGCCGTTCTAGGTGGAGCTGATGCCACCGTTTCTGAGATTATTAACGCCGTTCTCGATTACAAAAAACCAGTCGTTGTCCTAGATAAAACTGGTCCAGTAGCGGCAATTGTCCGTATGCTTCCCAAGACTGGGAACAAGATTTATCTTGCTAAATCAGTCAGAAGTATGGTTGAGTTTTTGCGTCTCATGAATACTTCTCCACAACAAACCCCTAGCGTTCCGGTCCATTCCGCTTAAACCCTTCTTGCCTGCTAGATTATTGAAAAAATCCCCGAATATGCTAGAATAACTCATCCGTAACCCGCTTATCGCGTGCAGGAAGGAAGGTGGCACATGCTCGCGATCTTTGTGGCGGGTGGTGAGACTCTCAGGCTTGATGTCGATACGCTCAGTCGGGTCATTGGATGCGGAAAATTCCTAGGCACCTTGTCGGTGGAAATCCGCATCGGACCACTGCGCGGTGCTGTTGTAAAGGCCTTTGTCAAAGGCCTGGCCGAATCGAAGATGAGGGCGCGGGTGGCGTTGCATGTTCCGTTGCAGAGCACACCGTCTCCTGATCCGGAGTTGCTTAGACTCCTGGGTAAGGTTAAGGCGCAGGTGAAGTATCTGCAACTGGACTACGACCACCGCAACACTTTTGAGCTGGACTACTCTGATCTTCTCTTGGTTCTGCCGGGCGAAGAAAATACCCTTGGTGAGTTTCACCGAGCTTTCGGTAAGGACCGAATCCAGCACATCTTCGTCCTCGACGCTGACTGCGACTCAGCTGAATGGGCCAAGCGACGACAGCGTCCGAAAGTTACGATCATCCAGGTTGCATCTGAGATGGTTGACTTCTTCAGGCGAAACAACCGTGACAAAACAACGGTAGAACAGCCGAGGGGGAAGCGAGCAGCTGCAGCCGGTTGAAAGTCTCATCACCACGGAAGGGGCGGTCGCATGAAGGAAACGCTCAAGCGTTCACCCAGATTGCGACCGCCCCGACCAACCTATTTGCCTCACTTCTCAGCTTCTTACGTTTTCTGAAAGAAAAGGCAAGGTTCTAGGGAGAATTTGCAATAATATTCTTTTTGCAAATTCGATCTAGGTTCTTATATACTTACTGCATGTTTTGGGCTGATATTGTCGCCAAAGAGTCAAAGGCCAAAGAACCAATCCTCGTTAATGACGCCAAGACCCCTTCAGGGAAAGTTCACGTCGGAGCCCTTCGAGGAGTTCTCATCCACGATTTTGTTTACAAATCCTTTCTTAATGTGGGCAAAAAAGCCACTTACACCTATCATTTCGACGATTTTGACCCGATGGACTCGCTTCCGGGATCTTTGCCAGCCGAAAAGTACGACAAGTATATGGGCTTTCCCTTGAAAGACATACCTGCTCCGCAGGGCGGGGGGACTTATTCAGACTTTTACGGGCAGGATTTTATCCGTGTCTTTAATTCCCTTGGAGCCGAACCCGAAATTATCTGGTCTTACAAAGATCTTTATAAATCGGCTAAGTTAGATCGGGCTATTAAAATTGTTCTTGATAATGCAGGCAAGATCCAAGAAATTTATCACAAGGTGAGCGGTTCCCAAAAGAAAAAAGATTGGTACCCCTTCCAACCAATTTGCGAAAACTGTGGCAAGATCGGTACCACAGCCGTTTTTGCTTGGGACGGTAAAGTGGTGAGTTATAGATGTGAAAAGGAGATGGTGGAATGGGCTGCGGGCTGCGGACACGAAGGAAAAGTGAGCCCTTTCGCTGGAGCCGGAAAGATGCCTTGGAAAGTTGAGTGGCCCAGTAAGTGGTTTATTAATTCAGTAGGTTTTGAAGGTTCAGGCAAAGATCATACTTCAAAGGGAGGTTCGCGGGACGTGGCGAATCATATTGCCAGGGAAGTTTTCGAAATTGATCCTCCGGAAGACCTGCCCTATGAATTTTTTATTTATGGAGGGCGCAAGATGAGCTCTTCCAAAGGAATTGGCGCTTCTGCAGCTGAAGTGGCTGAAGTTTTGCCACCGAACTTATTGCGCTTTTTGAATGCGAGGTTTCATCCCCGAAGTGCGATTGATTTTGATCCCACCCATCCGGACACTATCCCCAACCTTTTCGATGAGTACGATCGGGCGCGTGAGGCTTTTTTTTCTGACTCAGATTCTGATCTAGGTAGGACATTTGAAGCAGGGCACGTTGGAAAACCAGGTAACGTTTTTGTACCTCGTTTTATTACCTTAGCGAATTGGTTGAGGCAACCGGGGATTGATATTGAAAAAGAAGCTGAAAAAGCCAAAGGCGAACCGTTAACAAACTCAGATAAAGAGGATCTTGAAAGAAGAAGCCGTTACGTTAAAATCTGGCTTGAGAGGTTTGCTCCAGCCGAAAGTAAGATTTATGAGATAAAGGAGCAAAAGAAATTAAGTGGAGATAAAAAAATTTGGAGCTATTTTAAATTTTTGGATCAAGAATTGGAGAAGGATTGGACAGAAGACGAATTACAAAACAGAATTTTTCAGTTAGCTAAAGAAAATGATTTACAGCCGAAGGAAGCTTTTCTAAATCTTTACCAAGCATTTCTTGGTACTGATCATGGACCAAAAGTTTCGAGTTTAATACTGTCTGACAAATCTAAAGCCAGGGATGCTTTGAGAAAGCAATATGAGTGAGCGAATTGTAACTACCGCTTTTGACAACAAAATTGCCCAGATGCTGGTTGAAAAGTTGAAGGGTGCTGGTATTCCTGCTCGAGTTGGAAGTGAGACAAGTTCAACCGGGATTTTTGGAATCGAACTAAGCCGTACTGTGATTGTTCCTGAAGAATATTTTCCTGAAGCAAAAGAAATTTTGGAGGTTGAATGAAACGCGACCAAGCCCTGAAAATAGTTGATGAACTGGTAAAATCCAAAAATATTCGTTCGCATTGCTTGGCAGCTGAGGCGGCCATGCGGGGCCTTTGGGAGTATTTTGACAAGAAAGGAAAAATTGACTGGGGAACCAAAGAGCAATGGGGAATAGTTGGGCTTCTGCACGATGCTGACTACGAAGCGACTGATAAATCGCTGGAAAGACATACGGACTTAACTACAGAAAAATTAAAAGAAATTGGAGCAGAACAAGAAATTATTGATGCAGTTCGCGGTCATTGCGACAAAGAACCGAGAAAAACTTTCGCTGCCAAAAGTATTTACGCCTCCGATGAAATGACTGGTCTCATCGTGGCGGCTACTCTGGTACTACCAAACAAGAAACTAGCCGAGCTTTCGGTCGAGTCAGTTTTGAAGCGCTTCAAAGAACCAGCTTTCGCACGGGGGGCCAATCGAGATCAGATCAAGACCTGCGAGAGTGAGTTGGGAATTGAGCTGGCGGAATTTACACAAATAATCTTGGCAAGCATGCGCTCGATTGCCGTCGAGATTGGGTTATAATAGCAAATTACATCTGCTCTTGTATCGCAAGAGCGATATAATCAAACAAATGTTGGACGTAAAGTTTGTCAAAGAAAATCGAGAAATAGTGGAAAAGGCTCTCGCCAAGAAAGCCTACAACTTTGATTTGGATCATCTTTTTCGTATTGATGAGGAGAGGCTGCGTTTGATCAGGGTGGTGGATGAGCTGCGCCAAAGGCGCAACGAAGCTGCCAAGAATCGTGATATTGAGGCTGGACAGGAAATCAAGATGCAGCTTGAGAAAGAAGAAATGGCCCTTTCTGCAGTTGAAGAGCAATTCAGAGCCGAGCTTTTCAAGATTCCCAATCTTCCTCTCGAGGGGGTGCCAGAAGGTGACGAAACTCACAATCAAGTTATTAAAAAAGAGGGGGAGCCGAAACAGTTTGACTTTGAACCTGCCGACCATGTGGCTCTTGGGGCGGCAAAGGACATCATTGATATTCCCAGGGGGGCGAAAGTTTCTGGCAGTCGTTTTGCCTTTCTTAAGGGAGATGGAGTCTTGCTTGAACTAGCGCTCGTACACTATGCGATGGATAGACTCATGAAGGAAGGTTTTACACCCATTGTCCCACCGGCTTTGATCAAGCAAGAGATCACCCAGGGACTTGGTTATTGGCAGGGAGGCGGAAATGAAAATTATTATTACGTCCAGGATCATGACGAAGAGGACCAGGGTAAAGATCTCAATCTCTATTTGATTGGGACAGGTGAGCATTCAGTTGCGCCGATGCATTCTGGAGAAATTTTTGAGGAAAAGGAACTGCCGAAGCGTTACGTAGCTTTTTCCCCATGCTACCGCCGAGAAGCAGGTTCTTATGGAAAAGATACTCACGGAATTTTACGGGTCCATCAATTCGACAAAGTTGAGATGGTCAGTTTTGTGAAGCCTGAAGATGACGCAGCCGAAAGGTCTAAAATATTGGCTCTGGCGGAAAGCTTGGTCCGGCAGCTAGAGCTTCCTTACCAGACGGTTCGATTGGCGAGTGGGGACTTGTCATTTCCGGCTGCAGAAACAATCGACATTGAAACTTGGATTCCTTCGCAGGGAAAATATCGTGAGACTCATTCGATTTCTACCACCACGGACTTTCAAGCCAGGAGACTGGGAATCAAGTATAGAGTGGGAGGCGAAACTAAATTTGTTCACATTCTCAACGGAACAGCTCTTGCAATTGGGCGCATTATCATCGCGATTCTCGAAAATTATCAAACGAAGGATGGCAGTATAGAAGTGCCAAAAGTTTTGCGTGAATATTTGGGGAAAGATTCTTTATAAAGGTTTCTCAACCTATAATGGAGAGATTAAGGTTGTAGAGTATCATGACCAACGCCGTTTGGTGGCCTCAGGCTTTGCCCAGTCCAGAACTCTTGGTAAGAATGGTAAGACTGAATTCTACTGGGATACCTTTGTTGAAGAGCTCCCCCCTTTGAAAAAAGACTCTAAGGTATTGATTCTGGGCCTGGCTACTGGGACGAGTGCCCAACAGTTGCGCCGTCTTTATCCGAAAATTGAAATTGATGGGGTTGAGGTAGATCCAATGATAATTGAGTTGGGGAAGAAGTATTTCGGATTGGATGAGGCCAAAGTCAATATCATTTTGCAGAATGCTAGTAGTTTTATCGATCAGGCGAAGGGTAGTTACGAGGTGATTTTTGTTGACCTGTTTAAAGGCGGAGAAGTGCCAGACTTTGTTTTGAAGGATGATTTTTTTCAAAAATTGAAGTCACTTTTGGCCGGTGGGGGGTCGATCGTCGTCAACAAGATCTATGCCGACCGAGCTGAGGCTGACTTCGTCAAGAGTTTCTTTGAGAAATATTTTAAACTTGACAAAGAAAAACACAGCCCAGGCTGGAGGATTCCAGGGAACCTTATTTTAATAGGAAAACCTTATGAGTGAGATTTTCAAGGCTTTAATTCTTGGGATAGTCCAGGGCCTGAGCGAATTTTTGCCTATTTCTTCGACTGGACACCTTATTGTCATACCAGAGTTGCTCGGCTGGGATGGTCTGGTTTCCAGCCTTTCTTTTGACGTCGCCCTTCATCTTGGTACGACGCTAGCAGTTTTAGCCTTTTTTTGGCGAGATTGGATGCGATTAGTTAGGGCGTTCATTACCAACCTGTCTTCTGGGCCGAGCCAAGTCTTTGCGGAAAAAGATTCCAGACTCTTCGTCTTGCTAATCCTTGGTTCAATTCCGGCTGGAGTGCTCGGCTTTCTAATTCAAGAACAAGTAGAGACTAGCCTACGAGATCCAGTTTACGTGGCCTTGGCGCTGATAATTTTTGCTTTTGTACTGGCTTGGGCTGATACCATTAAAGGGAATAGGCAGGCTGATAAGATAAGTATCTTCGATTCGATTTTTATTGGCGTTGCTCAGGCAATCTCTCTTTTCCCGGGAGTTTCGCGCTCTGGAGCAACGATTACCGCAGGACTCTTGCGTGGACTCAGCCGGGAGGAGGCGACGAGATTCTCGTTTTTGCTTTCCACCCCGATCGTAGTAGGTGCGGCTGCTTTTAAATTCAAAGAATTATTTGTAGAGGGTGGTTTTCAGGGTGGTGCAGATTTGTTCTTGGTTGGTGGGGTGGCGGCTGCTGTCTCTGGTTGGTTTGCTATAAAGTGGCTTCTGAAATTTGTTCAAACTAATAGTTTTAAACCATTTGTTATTTATCGCATTGTTTTAGGAGTCGCGATCTTGTTGGCAACTTTTCTGCGCTAATCGTATTTTGGAGAAATTTGTTTCTTTCCTCTCAGCCAGTTGAAGGTATTTACCACCGCGGCTCCAACTCTCAGGCCAGTAAAGGAGCCTGGGCCTTCCTTCATTTCTAGCTCCAAGGTAGAAAGATTGAGTTTGTGTTTTTTGACGAGAAAGTCAATTGCCTTGAGAGGTGAATCTTCCGTTCTTTCATCGAGGTTTTTGTCCTTATCGAAAAGAGTAGCAGTTGCCTGCTTGCTTACCGTGGTGTCGAGAAAGATTTTCATAGCTTATTTAAATCTAGTGATTCCTTTGGGTGTTAGAGAAGTTCCTTCTTCAACTGGGGTTTGTGATTTGGAGATAGGTAGAGAGAAGGTGAAGGTAGTTCCTTTGCCAGGTTCGCTGTTCACCCAAATCTTGCCATGCATTAGCTCCACATAGCTCTTGCTGATATAGAGACCTAGTCCCGAACCTCCGGAGCTTGACATAGTAGCGTAGCTTTTCTGGAGGCGACCAAATTTGGTAAAGAGTTTGGTGACGTCTTCCTTTGACATGCCGATTCCGGTATCGGCGACCGAAATTTCAATGCTGTCCCCATTTTTCTGGAAAGAGACAGTGACTTTACCACCTGACGGGGTAAACTTCAGGGCGTTGCCGATCAGATTGGTATAAATCTCACCAAGTTTCGTAATATCGGCAGCGATGAGAGGAACGGCTTCGTCTTTTTTGACAATTAGATCTATTTTTGTTTCAGCTGCCTTGGCCTTGAGAGTATCTATCACCTCTTCGGCTATTTTTATGGGGGAAGCAGGTTGAAGGTCGACATTGAGTCGTCCGGTTTCGATGTGAGAAACGTCGAGAACATCATTTATTAGACTAATTAAACGTTCGGAGCTACTGTAGACCTTGTTGAGATACTCTTGGACTTTGGGGTTCAGAGGGCCAGCCTTGCCGTTGAGGACGAGCCAAACATAGCTCTTGACGGCTGTCATAGGAGTGCGTAGTTCGTGAGAGACTACCGAGACGAATTCATCCTTAGCCTGATCGAGCTCTTTAAGGCGGTTATTTGCCTTGACAAGATCTTCAGTCGCCCTCTTGACTTCTTCTCCCAAGGTGATGTTGAACTCTTTGATTTCTTCGTAAGATTTGGAGTTTTCGATGGCTATCGCCAGCTCTGGGGAAAAGACCTCTAATACATCAATGTCTTGGGTTGTATAAATTTCCCCGGAAGCTTTTTCTCCAAGTAGAAGATAGCCCATTCGTTCCTGACCTACCTCAAGTGGAACAGCAATTGAAAGATTGTATTTGCGCAAAAGATCCTTTTTATGCCCCTCTTCAAGTTCGTCGAAGACAACTATCCTACCATCGTGAAGCTCGACAATTTCGTTAAATTTGAACTTCGGCTCCTCGTTATAATTATAAGCTTGCTGAAGTTGAATTTTATTTTTTTCAAAAACAACTATTGCCCCCCTTGTTATACGCATTTCAACCACCAGTCGATTGAGAGTACCGGCAATCAAGGGTCGGATTCCAAGGGTTGTAGCCATGATATTTGAAAGAGAGGAGAGAAGACCCTGAGAATCATAGCGCCCCTTAAAGAAAATTCTGTCTGTTAATCCTTCTAGAACACTTTTAAGTGGTTGAAACGTAAACGCGACTATAAGTGTCAAGGCTGTGTTTAAGGCAAGTTGTTCGACAGAAGTAACTCTTTCTAAGAGAACTGAACTTGAGATTATTGCCGTAAAAACATACGCTAAACCAATAATAAAGAGTAGAAGAGAGTAGGCAACGGCTCTGGCTACAACAAAGCGAATATCCAATAACCTATGTTTTAAAATTGAATAAGCTGTAAAGCCAACCATAAAAGAAGTTCCAAATATTCCAAGGCGGGTTATTATTGGTGGAGTGGTTAACAGCTGAGGTAGGGCAATATTAGTGATTATTGCAGTGACAATAGTAAGAGTTATGCCGAAAAGTACATATTTTGCTTGAAGTCTTTCCATTCCAGTTAATTTCCTATATTTAACAAGTAGGTTTGATATAGCGAATATCATTGTTAAGGCTAAGTAAATTTCAAGGAACTCTCCAAGTAGACCGTTGTCGTATTGTATAAAGCCTCCTTCGTGCCTTATGTTTGTTAAACCTAAGTCAGTAAAGGATAAGATAAAGGGTGCGAGTGAAGATAAAATTACCAGTTTATCTAAACTGAAACCGAAAATTTTATTTGCTCTGGGAAAATTTAAGGAAAATAATAGTAGAGAGGCCCCAATTAGGGCACCCAACGCAAAATCAAAACGCAATAAAATGGAAGAGAGTGATAAACTTAGGTTTTGATCGACGTTAAAGCTAACAAAATTCCAAGAACCAATTAAAATAGATGTAAAAGCAAAAATCCTATTTATTTTTGAGTTTGGATTTCTGTAAAGAGCTAAAAAGGCTAAAACAAAAAAAGATAAAGTAAGAAGACTTACTATTATTATCGCAATTACTTCGAGCATCAGATTAATTTTAGCATACAGATAAGGAATTTGGTGAGGCTCGAATGCACGGTTCGAGCCTCAGGTGTTGAGATGGTAGCTTTTTCTACGCACCTTCACGGACTGCCTTTTCCAAAAACCTAATGACCGGTCGGCCGATGGTTTTGGCGAACAACCCTTTGTACAACCAACCCAGGTGGTAGAGGTACAGAGGGTTGTGACAGGCCATCAGAGCGGCGTAGTTCTCGCTCTCCGGATCGTCGTAGTAGCCGTGCAGTACTTCGACAAACTCCATAAATGGCACACTCATGAACTTAGCGATCAGCGGGTCGTAGAAACGACCGTTTGGCTTCCGCATGGTGGCGTATTCCAAGCCGGTGAGCCTCGGTTTGCGCCTTCGTAGCATCTTGCAATTGAAAGCAGCGAGACGAGGAATTCGACTGCCGAAGACAATCGCCTCACAACCTTCAGAGACAGCAAGGGCAATCATTGCTCCTTCGAGCAATCCGATCCCGCCGAGACTTTCCGCCGTTGGGAGGAACGACTCATTGATCGGAAAAAGGATTTTGCCTTTAGGGTTGTGGTTTCTGATGAACCCCCCATCAGCACATCCTTCCCAGGTCATGTCCCTGGAAATCTCGCTCTTGTCACCCTTGCGACTGTTCAGAACACCGACGATTTTTGATGTGCCCTCCTCCCTGTCTTCCACCTCAAGCACCAGTTGTCCTTGTGGATAGATGACCATCTGTGCCGTGAAGTGATCCGGTTCGAAGACTACTGTCCTTGTCGGTTCCCACGCAGCTTTTTCAACCGCAAGCATCCCCTCAACATCAACGGGGGTGGCTTGTCTTGCCCTGAGCTTGTACCGCTCAGAGATCCGCTTGTTCTCCTCAGAGTTGTTGAGTAATACTCGTAACCCTCCGGAGTAAGCAAGCGGTTTCCTACCGAAGAGACTCTGTGAGAGCATACACTCCTCCTACAGAATTCTGCCTGTAACAGTGTCCCAGACCCCAATCGTGTAGAAGGGGTACCAGAGGGCACTGAAAAGAGGTGCGGCCAGCGCTGTTAGCCAGTACACGCCCTTTCGGGTCACCCCAAGAGGAGACAGAAGGGCCCAACTGAGAACCGGTCCCATGTAGACGAGAACGGCTAGGATGACGATTGGTTTGAGAACGTGCTTGATTGGGTTGGTGATTTCAGCCACCTTCCGTACTGAAGCCTCAACAAAATCGTTACCCATCTTGAGGACGATCGTGAGGCTTAATACGAAGAGGAGGACAAGTACCACCAGCCCTATCATGGTTGCGTCAATACGCACGTTTTTCAGGAGATCCTGACCCCAGAAGAACGTTGTGATTACCAATCCGATGATTGCAACCGCACCTAGTGGCCAGATAACCCAGGACCACGAATGGGCTGTACTCAGGACTTTATCCTTCGTCCTAGGCCATACGTAGTCAACAATCACCAGTGAAACAACTCCGGCCAAAAACCAGAGTAGTACAGAGGCGAAAAAGCCAGGCCACGCGCCCAGAAGCTCATACATGAACACGAACGGTGTTCCGACCGCAATCTCATCCCCGCCCGTCGCAATTGCCGCTCCACAGAAAAACAGAGCAGCAGTGAACGCGGACAGCCAGCCGTTAGGCCGAGTCCGTCTTGACGTCGTAACCATTGGACTCAACTCCTTACTTCGGTAAATGTAACGCTTAGGACGACCTAACGCTGTGAATTCGATGATAGCAAAATTGAGGGTGAAAGTCAACCTATAGTATTATAGGTTATCTCCAGGGTTCCGATTTGTAAACAGCAGCAACGAGAGTACAAGTTGGTTTTGCTTTAACTTCCTTTGAGGTAACAATAGTATTTAGCTTCCTCCTATTGAAGGGTATATTTCTAAACTCACAGAGATTACGTATAGTCGTTTCCAATTTTGTCTGTACGTTTTTTTCGACTTCTTTTGCATTTAAAGCCTCGATTATGTCATGGTGCTCGGCAAACACGCCTCTTCCATCACCCCACTGGTACCACCCGATTCCAGAAGCAATACTCCTGCCGAGTAAATCAGTTCTAATCTCAGCCAAAACAACATAGAGTTTATTACCAAACTCATCAGGGGATTTGTATTTTTCTACCACAACTTCTGAATCAGGAGGAATAATAGAGGACAGCTTAATCAAATTATAATTGTATATACCAGCGCTTTTTAGAGCATTATCGAAGGCGGACAAAGTAGTTTCCCCTGTTCCGCTTCCTGAACACACAGTAATTTTCATCTAGCTACATTATAAGATAGTCTTCAAAGAAGATCGAATTTGATTCCTAGATTCTGGTGTGGAACAGGCGTAGAAAGTTAACTTATTTCCGTCCCGATAAATTCTTTACCTTCCAAAAAATTCTTAAAATTAGCCAAACCCTTACCGTTCATGATCACTACCTTTATCCCGGATTCTTGGGCTTCTTTGGAGGCGATGGGGTCAAAGGGGGCGGAAAGTCCAGGAGTCCATGTCTCTCCCACAATTTTGCGAAACTCGCCCCAGCTGATCTTGGCGATCGGTTTGGCATCAGCAAATTTCTTTGGGTCTTTGTCATAAACTTTTTCAACATTGGAAAGATTGACTACGGTGCCTGCCCCATAAGTTTTCGCAAGCATGATCGCGTCGTAGTCGGTCGAATGACCAGGGCGCCAGCCGGCCGCAATGGCAACTGGCTCGACCACTTCTTCTTTTTCAGTAAAATGGGTAATGATTTTCAGGTGAGCGTGTTCACGGAAGATAGTGCGAACAAGTTGAGCATTCAGATGAGTCGAGTGAATTCCAAGCCAATCAATGTCGTCAGGAGAGATTTCGCTAATTTCTGAGGCGGCATTCTGGTAATGGCGGCAAATCGCCCCACCACCACAGACAATGATAAAGCGTTTTCCGTTGCTGACGAAATCGAGAATTAGTTTTCTAAATTCGGAAAGGAACTTGGTGTCAATCCCGCCTTCGGGGTAAATCAGCGAGCCACCCAAAGAAATAATCGAAAAGTTTTCCACTGCCAGCTAGTATAGCGAAAACAGATGAAAATTGCATTTAGCTTCGAATTCGGCTATAGTGGGAGGCAGTTTATGAGGGAAACACTTAACCCCAGCTCGATTCTTTTTTCACCAAATGAAGACAAGGCTCTAGTCTATCTAAACTGGTTTCGGCCCCATTTCGAGGCGGCTCTAGAGGGATACCTAGAGGCAAAAGTCAAAGAAGCTGCCAATATAAATCCAGAAACGGTGGTCCTGGTTGAGGAAATTAAGCGTTTTGCGGCTAGTGGTGGCAAACGGGTGCGTCCAGCCTTTCTCTATTCAGGTTATGTTGCAGCCGGGGGTCTATCGCACGATGCGGCTATTTTTGCCTCACTTTCGGTAGAGTTAATACACATTTTTGCTCTAATACATGACGATATAATCGATAATTCGGACTTAAGAAGAGGTAAACCAACGACGCACCGCATCTTTGAGAAATTCCATGAGGTCAGTAAACTTAATGGAGACCCTAAACAATACTCTCTTTCGACAGCTATACTCGTTGGAGATCTTGCCCTTTCTTTCGCCGAGCAAATTCTGACTGAAGCGCCTTTTCCCCAAGAAAGACTGCGACGAGCAAGAGCATTTTTCGACCTCATGAAGATTCAAGTGATCTACGGGGAGTATTTGGATGTTTTGGGAGGCTACAAAAAAGAAATTTCTGAAGATGAAGTTCTGCAAATTCTGGATCTGAAAACCGCTCGCTATACTGTCGAACGACCTTTACATATTGGTGCCATTCTCGCCGGAGCAGAGCCAAAAGTGCTGGAGGTTGTCTCTGCCTATGCTATTCCCTTAGGACAAGCTTTTCAGCTTCAAGATGATATTCTCGGAACTTTTGGAGATGAAGTGCAGTTAGGTAAGCCGAACGATTCGGATATTAAAGAAGGCAAAAAAACCTTATTGGTTGCTAAAGCACTGTCCGCAGCAAGCGAAAAAGAAAAGAAAATTATTTTTCGAGTCCTAGGCAATCAAAGGGCCACATCCCTTGAAATTAAGGAGTTTAAAGAAGTTTTGCAAAATACTGGCGCCTATGATTATGCGGTGGCTCTGGCCAAGAAATTGATTGTTCAGGCAAGAGAAGTGGTTGAAGAGGCAGATTTAGTGCCAGAGGGTAAGGATTACCTTTTGGCGGCTTCAGATTATTTACTCAACCGGAAACTTTGATTCTTCTCGTATTTTCCCCAATTTTTTCAAAATAGATTTTGATCGGATTTTGCAGCTTGTCAATGATTTTCTCCGGCCATTCAATCGCAATAGTTGCTTTTTCAGATAAAATTTCTTCCAAACCCAGACGTTTGATGTCGGCCGAGTTTTCCGCTCGATACAAATCTACGTGGTAGAAATTTTCTTGCGTATAAGGACGGATAAAGATAAAGGTAGGTGAAAGAATCCGTTTCTTGATTCCTAAGCCGGCAGCTAGACCCTGAATAAAGTGAGTCTTACCTGCTCCTAACTCGCCAAACAAAGCGATGGTTCGGTTCTTTAGTTTTGGGGCCAGTTTTTCCCCAAGTCTTTGAGTTTCTTGTGGGCTCTCAGTAACAAATTCCATCTGGGGAAGTTTACAACAAGATGGTCTCGAAAGGAAGTTCTAGAGCCGCTTCGAGGAATCCTTTCCAGGAAGCGGCTCCGGGGCGAAGAGGGACTCAGACGGCGATCTTTGGACGGGCCTCTCTTCGGCGATGAATTTGATTAGGGATCAACTCGCTCGCGGCTGCCAGTGTCTCGTGCAGGTTTGGCTGCCTTACCGAGTGATGCGTCGGAGCTGGCAGATCCCTTTCTGGTACCGGTCCGATGAGGCATCCACTGCCGAACTTCGTGCCCTCGGTCAGCTGCTGTGCCTGTAGGAGGTGTGAGCGAAAGAAGCCCCCGCTGGCTCGGGCAAGCGCCTGATGCAGCCTCCTTTTTAGACTTGGCTGACCGATGATCGCGACCAGCCTTTCGGCGGCTTCGCCATCAAGGCTAAAACCACTGAGATTGCCACTCGAGTAGTTGTAGGCCACTGAGTGGGGATCAATCCGCGCTTGGCGCAGTAGTTCGCCAAACTGCCTTGAACTCACCGCCGTTTTGTCGTACTTGAAGTTCATAACCCCTCCCTTGATCCCTCATAAAAACGAAAAACCCAAGTTGTCTCCAACAACTGGGTTGAAATACTCACCATCCACAGTGAGTCGAACCGTTCATGGAAAAACGGACAGCCTGTTTCATTACCCTAACCATAAACCCTGGTAACTTTGTCTGACAAGCCACCAAAATTTCCTTTACCAACAAGAAAAAAACGAATTTGGACAAAGAGAGTTATAATCTCCTTGACAAAAAACCGGCTCTAACGTCGAGTGTTGTGAAATTGAGGAGGCAGATCATGTGGCGTTTTCTTGTCGTAGCACTTCTCGGGGTGCTCATTCTCGCCGGCTGTGGTGGGAGTGAAGTTCCAGTTACCTCTGACGCGGACCAGAGTGAGGAGGTTCAAGACACTCCAGGCTCTGTAAGTGAGCCAAGTGACAGCGTCGGCTCGGCTCCGGTCTGTGAAGGTGAGGAACCGGTCCCGATACAGGTACAGAAAGACATTGATGATGCGCTTGAAGAGCATTCAGGCATTCTGGGTGTGGTCTGTGTGGGAGCACTTCAAGACCCACCCTTCGTTCAGGTGCACGTCGTCGTCAACCGCAAAGCCGGTGTCGGCCAGCCCGTTCAAGAGGTCGAGGATTCTATCGACTTCGAACAAAAGGACGGCAGTTGGCAGGGCTACGTGAGCTTCAGCTGGTCCAAAACTGACCGGCAGGAGCAAGCGGAACGTACCATCGCTGAAGCAAGACTGATTGCGGGTCAGACAGCGGTTGCCCAAGAACACGCTAGAGACGAAGCAGCCCAAGACTCGTTCCTCTTGGTGCTAGGCAGCCAGATTAAGTCTGGCAGTGTGACTTGGGATGGATCGACCACGAGTAGTGGCCTGCCGACCTTCCAGCTGATACTTGGGTTGGAAGGGCTTAACATAGGTGACCTGAGTTCAGATCCGTACTTCTTTAACACTGAGGTGCTGATTCGACTCAGTGACGGTCAGGAGCTGCTTTACCGAAGTGGAGAGGTGTGCTGCTCATCGTTCGAAAACCCTGAGCCGGGTAAGCTCTTCTACCAGGTTCCTGTGGCTGTGGCCGCAATTGGTGGGACAGTACAATACCAACAGTCCGAGATGACAGATATCGCTCTTGGCGCGACGGTTAAGCGGGTGCGGCTAGTGGAAAAGAAGAGCGGGGTCTCCACTGACTGGATAGAGTTTTAGATCAAGAGGGGAGGTGTTCAAGCGTTCGGAGGATTTCCTTCGGGCGCTTTGCCTTTTCTAAAGGAAGGTTTTTTGATAATCCCAGCTTTAATCAAATAAGTAAGAAGAGCAAAGAGAACTAAAATTATTCCCAATCCGACTAGTATTACTGGCAAAAATACCGAAGAAGCAACCTTTGGGATGCCTGGTTGTTGGGTTGAGATAGGTTTTTGAGACCCACTTGAAGCTGTAGCGATTAGTTCTTTGAAAAGACTCGTCTCTAGAGACTCAGATTCCTCTTCTTTTTTGTTTTGCTCTGACAGGACTTCTCCGGAGGAAATTTTGTTGGGCGTTCCGGGAGTAGGAGTTGAGGTTTGTTGCCAAACTCCCTTGCTGTCCTTGGCAAAAGCGACTCCTTCGCTGGTTTTCCCAAACTCTATCACCTCTTCTTCAGAATTGTCGGTTCTAAGTAGCCTGAGTGAATCGCCTGAATTGTTCAATCTGGAGCTGAAATAAAAAACGGCAAAAGCTTTTGGTTCGATGATGAAATCTTTGCCCAGACTAGCTGGTGCAGACCCGGCCGGTCCGTCGTCCACCTTCCAGCCTCCTAGGTTGGCTTGCGTGGTAGTGGGGTTGTAAATCTCGACCCACTCATCTCCATCCTTCGGATTGGGCATGAATTCTGAGAGTGAGACGTCGACCTTGCTCGTTGGCGGTGGATTCGGTGGCGGTTTCGGAGCAGAAGTAATATTTAAGGTGGTTGTTAATGATTCAATATTGGTTGTTGTGTTTAGTTTGCGTAGAGTGATTCCCAAAAGATTTTCTCCCAGTTCTACGGTTGAAGATGTTTTTGCTTTGATTACCCCGGACCAAAAACCACTACCATCGGTAGTTACAGTTGGGAAGAGTGTCCAAGCACTTCCGCTTGATAACCAACTGTCGTCAGAAGATTTGTAGGTTTGACCTTTTGTCAGGCTCGACTCTGTTTTCCCTATCCGGGCTTTAATATGGTAGGTTGTGTTTGGTTCCAGACTAAAACTGAAACTCACGTCAAACGCTACCGTAGCTGCTACCGAAGTTGGTGCAGTCGGAGCGGGGAGGTCCTGGGCAAAGACAAGCCGGCCAGTGCTCAGAAAAAGTAAGCTAAGGATTGCAAGAGCGGTGAAAAGCTTGGACATGGAGAATAAATTAGCGGAAACTTTACTAATTAGTCAAGAGGAGTTAAGTGGGTGGAAGTCCTTATGGTTTTATTATTGTATGTGCCAATAGATAGTCTTTGAGCCGTCCCCGTGATCGATGATGATACCTTTTCCAGCTCCCGTACCTGGTAATAATGATGGACAACCTGAATCGCCACCCAAATAGGCTATACCCGCTCGTGCAGCGAAGATCGGCGCACCCCACCCAGCAGTCATATCGATCGCAGGGTGGCCGTTTTCATAACCAGGGAAAAGACCACGGTTCACGCCAAAAGGTTGAGTAATGATCGGATTGATCTCCGGCCAACGCAGATAACCAGAGCGTAGATAAGGCATGGGATCGACCGCTCGTCCGCCAACTATGTAACCAAAATGCACGTGGGTACCAGTAGAACAACCAGAATTACCCTGAAAAGCAATGACATCTCCTTTCGAGACCGGTCCTAGGCGGGTACCTTGGTTGCCAAGGGCGGCTTGGATTGCTGCTTGATCTAGCCGTGACTGGACTAAAAGTCGTTGATAGTTTGATTCATTATTTTTGGTTACCTCCAGGAGGTAGGCTTTAGAAGCCTTTTGATTAGCGAGCGAGTTTTGCTTGGAAACTAGACTTGATTTTAGATTCTCTTCATCGGCTTTTTTCTTTTCAAGCTCCTTCTTTTCAATTTCTATGTTATCTCGGGTCTCCTTGAGCTGAGTCATCAAGTTTACATCTGAGCGATGGACCGCATCGGCATATTTTTGCTTGAGCAAAAGCTCATTCACATCTCGAGAAGAAAGAACGAGGTCAAGTGCACCAACGAAGCCATCCTTGTAAATCTTGCGTACCCGTATGTCTTTCACCTCGATCATGTAGTCGAATTTTTCTTGGGCACCCTCAAGCTTTTGAATTGTTTCCTTGATATTGCGGGTAAGGGAGGTAAGTCTTTGGTTGGTTTCATCAATCTCGAGGCCAGTCAGTTCGATCTGAGAGTCCATGTAAACTATTTGGGAGGAAAGGCTTTGCTGATCACTTTGGGCATCACGAATCTTTCTCTTTAATTCCTCTTGGCGCTTGATATTGCGGTTTAAATCATCGATCAAACTGCCGGAACTAGCCGGCAAGGCGGAATTGACTGGTAGGGGCAAAAGGCCAAAGACGAAGATTACTAAACAGAGTGCAAAAAACCTCTTAAGCATGGCTAAACCTTCAAATACTTTCTGGTGGCGACATACGAACCAAAACTTCCAACAAAGATTCCCACTAGGGCTTCAGCTCCAAGTAGGTAGACAAAAACTACTGGGTTGACTGGAACAATAGAAAATTCACCCAGGTAGCGGTTTACGAAGGGAGAAAGCCAGACAACGGCTGCATAAGCTGCCAAAGTAGAGATTAAGGCGCTCAGAAGGCCATAGAAAGCTCCCTCGAAAAGGAAAGGTGTACGAATATACCTCTCGGTTGCACCCACAAGTTTCATGATCTCTATTTCTTCTTTATGGAGAGAAATATTCAAACCAATCACCACTAGAGTCACGAAAATTGAGGTCAGTATGAGGAAGGTGATGACACTTATTCCTACATAACGGATGGTTTTGGTCCACTTGGTCAGGTTCTCGACTACTTCTTGCAAGAAGGCCACGTCTTCTACTTGTGGTTGTGCTGCTACCAACTTGGCAATCTCGGTTTGATCCTCTAGAGCTCTGGTTGAAACTTCCAGTGAAGCGGGAAGAATATCGGCAGTAACAAACTCTGTCAATTCTGGTCGGCTCTGATTCCTTTCTTTATAAATCTCAAGTGCCTGTTCCTTGGAGACAAATTCAATCGACTCAATTTTGTCTGTCTTTTCGAGATCGGTTTTGATAGAGTCTATCTGTTCTTGGGTAGTACCGTCCTTTAGGAAGGCAATTACTTGGGGCTTGGATTCGTAATAACTTAGAATTTTATTTGAAGCTAAGGAAATTAGTATAAAACTACCTCCAACAAAGAAGGTAAGAAACATAACTGCTACTGCTCCCGAAGCGTTGTAAGGGTTGCGACGAATACGTTTAAAAGTGGTGGAGAGTAATCTGAGCAGTGTTCTCATTTTTTGGCTCCCTTAACCTCCTTAGTCTCTTTTTTTACTTTAGTATCTTTGGCAATTTTGCCTTCTCGGATTTCTAGCATTCGATGGGGAAGACTATTGGTGATATCAAAATTGTGAGTTGCCATGAGAATTGTCGCTCCAAGCTTGTTGAGTTTGGCAAGAATCTGCATTACTTCCCAGGCGCTCTGTGGGTCTAGGTTTCCCGTCGGCTCGTCAGCTAGTAGAATGTCTGGTCTTTGAACCATAGAACGAGCGATAGCCGTTCTCTGGGCTTCTCCTCCTGAAAGCTGCCAAGGAAAATGCTCGGCCCGCTCGTCCAGACTCACCAGTTTCAGAGTTTCCATAGTAGTTCGCTGAATTTCTTCGTCTGGTAAGCCAATTATCTCCAGCGGGAAGGCAACATTTTCGAAAACTGTTCTTTGGGGAAGAAGTTTAAAATCCTGAAAAATGGTTCCAATTGTCCGGCGCAGGTGTGGTACTTGGCTCTCAGGAATTGAAGCAATGTCGCGCTCTCCAACCAGGATTCGACCAGCGGTGGGAAGCTCTTCCCTGATCAAAAGCTTAAGTAGAGTAGACTTTCCCGCTCCTGAAGGTCCAATGAGAAAAACAAACTCCCCATCCTCAATTTCCAAATTAATGTCTGAGAGAGCAGAAGTGAGGTTATATTGTTTGGAGACTTCATCAAAAGTGATCATCCGGGCCGAGAATCAAGAATAGCAGAATTAGCTTCAGAAAGCAATCTAGGGCCTAATTTTTTAACTTGAGCTCAGCTTCGATAAAAGGCTCGATTCCCCCAGCTAAAACTGAGTCTGGGTCGGTAGAGACCTCTGCGGTACGCAAATCCTTTACCTGCTTGTAAGGGTGAAGAACGTAAGAGCGGATTTGATTTCCCCAGCTTGCTTGTTTGAACACACCCTTCAACTCTTTCTTGGTTTCAGTTTTTTTCGCTTCTTCAAGCAGATAGAGTTTCGCGGCCAGGAGCTTCATAGCATTCTGGCGATTTTGGAGCTGACTTCTTTCGGATTGAGCAGTCACTACAATTCCTGTTGGAAGGTGACGTAAACGCACCGCTGAGTTTACTTTCTGGACGTTTTGTCCTCCAGGGCCACTGGCGCGAAAAGCCTCAATTTCAATTTCTTCCGGGCTGATTTGCTTAGTTTCCTCTGGCGGAAGAACTGGCAGAACTTCTACCAACGCGAAGGAAGTTTGTCTGAGCTGGTCAGCATTAAAAGGGGACTGTCTTACTAGACGATGGGTTCCAGCTTCCCTTCTTAGGAGACCATAAGCATACCTTCCCTTCATTTCTAGACTAGCTTCCTTGATGCCAGCCTCTTCACCCTTAGTCTCGTTTATCAAGCTAGCTCCCCAGTTCTTACTTTCCGCATATCTTAAATACATCCGCAAGAGCATAGCTGCCCAGTCCATTGCTTCTACGCCCCCTTGACCGGAGTGAATCGAGAGGATCGCGTCAGATTCATCGTAGTCACCAGATAGAAAGGAAAGCGTCTCTGCAGTTTCAATCTTTTTTTCAATTACGGCTAACTCTTCTTCGAGATTTAGATCAGAGCCTTCTCCCAAACTTGAGAGACCTTTGATCGTGGAAAGGCTAGTGCTTATATCTTGAAAATTACTCCATTCCTCTTTCAAACCAGCAATTTTTTGCATGGTTTCAGAAGCTGATTGCGTATCTGTCCAAAAATCACTTTTTAAAGACTTCGCCTCGAGCTGGCGCAACTGGCTTTGAGCCTTGTCGATTTTTTCGACTGAAAAGAGGCCGCCGAGTCTTTTCTCCAATTCCTCAATCTTTTCTTTAAGTCCACTCATATTTAACAATTATATCGCTTTTTTGACAAAATAAAGGAAAAGTGTTAGAGTAGGCGGACCCAAAAAACCCCGAAGCTTCTATGAATATAGTTCACTATGTAGATAATCACGGTCTTTTTGTGGCCAAAAAGGGTACTTTTTACACCACAAAAAGTGAAAAACAGGCGGGATGGACCAAACTGATTCAGCCACTAACTTTGAGCGGGGGATGGTTTCCTCAGGCCCTACTGTCTTGTTTTGGGATTTTTCTGATTACCATTTCTTTTTTTCCGGGATTTGTTTTCGCTAAAGGGCCGGCCACTATATCAGTTTCTAATTATCCGCCTAGGCTAGCTGAAAACACACCACTGCCAGTTTCAACACCCACCAGCGTTGCAGTTACAACTGCACAGGTAAAGGCTGAAGAAATCACTCTAGCAAATACAACCAGCACGGCTCAGAGTTTTTCGGGGAGAAGACTCTGGCCGGTTAGAGGCAACATCAGTACCTATTTTTGGGGTGGGCACCCAGCCATTGATATTGCTGCTACCTACGGAGCCTCGGTCACAGCCTTTTCAGATGGAGTGGTGATTTTGGTAGCCCAGCAAAGTTGGGGCTTTGGCAATCACATAGTTATCCGTCACGCTGATGGATTGGTGACGACATACGCGCATTTGAGTACGCTCAACGTTTCGAAGGGTCAAACTGTGGCTGCTGGGAGCCTGATTGGACGAGTAGGTAGTAGTGGCTATGCGACTGGATCTCATTTGCATTTTCAGGTTGATCGAGCTGGAGTGAGCATTAATCCTTTGTCAGTACTACCCTAAGCTTTAGCCTCTTTTTTCTTTTCCAAAAACTTTGTTGCCACGAAAAGCGCCGTTGCTACTAAAATTGCTGCCAGTGTCTGGAAAAGAACTAAAGTCCAAAAGTGTCTGAAAAAGGGACCAAGAAAACTATAAGAAGCTTCGAGAAATTCTGGGCTGCCTTCCTGACCAAAGCGGAGAAACCTTTCTAGAGTGGATCTTTGCAAGAAAGCTAGCATAAGAGCCGCTAGTAGCGCCGGTAGGGCGCTTGCCGATAATAAGGCTACCGAGATCCAGCGCAAGGCGGAAGTAAATTTCCCCCACCAAAGCAGAAAGATCAATAAAAGAACGAGCACTGCAAAGGCAAGTGTGGCAAGAATTGCAAAGTTTATAGCTCTAAAAAGCGTTCTTAGGTTGTTGAAATCAAAACCGCCTTCACTTTCTTGTGGACTCGGAAGATCTGTTTTATCGTTCAAGGGTGGGTTGAACTTGAACCCACTGCGATCGATTATCAATTCGTTCGGAAGTTTCAAAAGGGAAGCTTCTGCTTCCCCAAGAGGCAGCCTTGAGGCTATCTGTGTAGCATTTCCCCCCTTTGGTTTACAGGTGGGCAAGCTTTCGGTGTCGATTTCTTCAGCTTTTGCACAGGTTGGTAAACCCTCGACATAAGTTATTACTGAAGATTGAAGATTATCAGTTAGTCTTTTTTTGTACTTCGTCAAGTCAATCTTGACTTCAAGCTCTTCTTTTTCGCCCCTTATGTAAGGAATGAGATTGTCGATCACTGTCTCGACATCTACTCTCAGGCTTTGCGGGTCGAGAACTTTAGTAAGCAAATCGCGGGTCAGCTCTTCTGGAAAGAGCAGCTTACCCTTCTCTTCGCCTTCAAGAGTAGATAAGAATTTTGGGAGAGTATCTTTGACCAAACTTTCATAGACTTTGTTCTCTGAAAGAACACTTTTGATGCTAGTCGTATTCAAAAAAGTCTCCCGTAAATCAAAGGCAACCAGGCCGATAACGAAAACAAAACCGAAGATAGAAATTAGAATGAAAGAAAAGAAATTCCTCATTTAACTAAATCCTTGAAGAAGAAAATAAATCAGAAAAAGCACAAGTACCAAGCTGCCATAGGCAATCCAACTTGAACTGCTCTTGGCCCTTTCGCTAAAGGTCCAGCGTGAATTAAGTAGATAATTGAAAACCAGGACAACTGGAATTGTGGCCGCCTTTGAGATTAGGTCAGGTATCTGCGCATAAACATGCAGCAATACCAAGCTAATTTGTGATAGAGCCAGTCCTCCTAGCTGAACGAATTGAAAAGTAGCCGCTCTCGCCAACAAGGGCTGGGTATTTTTGCGTTCAGAAAAAGTCCACAGGCTGTTCCAAGTAAAGCTCCAAATAATTGCGGTTTCGACTGAAATCGGATTGGCAACTAACGGATCAAGTTCGGAACGTGTCAACAGGTAAAATAAACCATAATCTACAATTGTGTTGCTAACTCCTACAATGGCAAAGCGCCAGAAGGTTCGGTAGTGATAGAGCAGGTAGTAAATTTTGTCCGCCAGAGAACCCTCTAAGCTTCCGTGGTACATGCGTATTTTGATAAGATCGAGAAACATTTTAGTCGAGTCGATAATGGGGTTTACAGTTGAACGTGCGTCATTGAACCAGAGTACTGGAACTTCGACAATTTTCAAACCCTTTTTTTGAGCCTCGAAGAGCAGTTCCACATCAAAACCAAAATCAAAAATTCGCTGGCCCTCGAAAAGGGGTCTAGTCTGAGGCATTCGAAAGGCCTTAAAGCCGCATTGAGTGTCAACTATTCCTCGAACGGTAAAAATTTGTACCAAGATATTGAAGGTTCGTCCCATAAGTTCCCGCAGGGGATTTTGGTGCTGCTTCACCAAAGAGCGATCCAGCGCACGCGAACCGATGGCGATATCAAAACCACTATTCAATTTTTCTAAAAGCTTATCGATTTCTTCTATCGGTGTGGAAAAATCTGCATCGGTGAAAAGGGCAATCTCCCCTTTAGCAGCGAGCATCCCCTTGTTGACTGCCAAGCCTTTACCAGCAAAGGGACTTTTTTCAAGACGAATAACTTTGAGGTTATCGATTTTTTCCTTGAACCCCTGCGCGACTTTGGAGGTATCATCCGTACTGGCATCGTCAACTACGACAACCTCAAAGGTCTCTTTACGTTTTTTTAAAAAGGCAGCGAGTTTTTCTAGTGAAACAGCTAGCCTTGCCTCTTCATTGTATGTGGGAATGACGATAGAGATCACAGGCGACTTTATAGTTTGCTAAGACTACTTTATTATCCTAGGCCCGTTTTTACCTGTCAACCTTCAATAAATTTGAAATAGGGACTCACTTGTGCTTATAATAGATTCAATGCCTGAAGCTGCCAGCTTAGTACAAAATCAACCCCAATCACCCGCTCCTTCGACCCCATCTTCCGGCAGCAAAGTTAAGTTGCTTTTAATTTTAGCCTTTCTTTTTGTTCTTGGAGTTGTAGGTTTTGTCGCTTTTCAAGTATTCAACACAAAAGGCGAACAAGAAGAAAAAATAGTGACAGGCTTGGAGCGTGATGAGGTTCGTTTGGGTTGGTCTGATCTTACTGGTACTTATCCAACCAACGACCCTTCACCCTTGGCGGCAGACACGCAATTCAATGATGTTGTTTTCGATAAACTGGTTGAGCTGAAAGGCTCTTCAATTGTTCCCGAACTAGCTACAAAATGGACCAATCCCAACCCTCTCACCTGGAGATTTGAAATAAGAAAGAAAGTAAAGTTTAGCTCGGGAGACGAGCTTGTTGCTGAGGATATAAAATATTCAGTCGATCAGCTGATTAAAACAGTTGATGATGACAATCCGTGGCCAACTTCTCTGGATACAGCCATAATTAAAGAGGTTCGAGTTGTGGATGCGGATACAGTTGAAATCGAGACTAAAGAAGCAGATTCTGCCTTTCTACACCGCCTACTGAGTGTTTTCGTTGTCTCGAAAAAACAAATTGAACGTGATGGTATAGCCAAAGCAGCTGGTTCCGGGCCCTACAAAGTGACTTCTTACGAAAAGGACAAGAGAGCCGAAGTAGTCATCAATGAAAATTATTGGGGTGCCAAGCCCAAAGTTAAGAAAGGGGTCTTTATTGTTTATTCTACTGACAAAGAACTACTCGCGGCACTAAGGAAGGGAGAAATCGACTATGCCCACCTGAGCGGTGCCTCACTTTCTGTACCAAGCGGATTTCAGGTTAAAAAAATCGAGGAACCTAGAGTGAGCATGCTTTTTTTCAATTTTGCTAGCTCAAATAAGACGTTCTTAACCAAAAATTTACGTGAAGCCGTGAAGCTTGCTATAGATCAGAACAGCTTGATTAAAGAGGCGAGTGTTTCGGCTCAGCCAGCCAACCAATTTATCACCCGCTCAATTGTTGGCTACAACTCAAAGCTTCCAGAGCAAAAAGCGAACGTTGAAAAAGCAAAGAGCTTGGTAGCGGTAAACGCCCCAGCGAGCCTAAGTTTGGACATTTTTACCACTCCTGATAGAGAAGCTCTGGCGGCCGCGATAGAGAAGCAGCTAGCTAAAATTGGGATTAAAGTAGAGGTCAAGGTCGAAGAGGAATTCAATACTTTGGTAGGAAAGCTTTTTAGTGGGGAGGCCCAATCCTTTATCGCAGGTCCAACGGCGACTGACGGTGGAGAGTACATTGATGTGATTTTTAAGACTGAGGGCAATAGCAACTTACTTAGTTATTCAGACAAAGAAGTTGATGAGCTCAGCAAAAAGATAAATGAAACCTTCAACCCTACTCAGAGAAGAACTTTGCTAGAAGAAGCGGTAGAAAAAATAATTGAGGACGTACCAGTTGTGCCACTTTATGCTGATACTGGTACCTTTGTCATGCGCGATAATTTCGATTTCACCCTTAATGCTTATACCGATTTTCACCTTGATGATGTCAGTGGACGTGAGGTTAGAGTGGGCGATGAATAGTCAGGGAAGCAATGAAATTCCCTCTCCCCAGGTTTATCCACGCTAGCGTCAAGGCTAAATTTCTTCTCTTTCTTTTAGTAATAATTCTCACCTTAGCCACTCTTCTTTCCTTGTTTTTCATCCAGTATCAGATCAGCAACCAAAAAAGGATCATTCTCAACGATGCTAAGGCCTTCAGCAACCTTTCTGTACGACCCTTAGGGAGCGCTTACAACGACTACTTTGATTCAGGCTTCATCAAATTCAAAGAGATCGCGGACAATATTCTATCGCTCAACGAAAACATCACTAAGATTCAAATTGTCGATGTAAACGGAGTGGTCTTGTATGATTCGCTGGACAACCGTCAAACCGGAGCGAAACTGACGCAAGCAGAGCGTTTGGAGGCTGTTTCGACTGATAAAGCAAGCAGCTTTGAAAATGCTTCCGGAGACGTGGTTGAAATTGTAGAGCCCTTTTTCGACGACTTTGGCTCGCACCAAATTTCCGTCCGTTACTTTATTTCTTACTCGACCTTGTTGAATTCTCTTTTTCAATCAATCCCGCTTGCGATCTTGATTATCCTTTTTATCTCAGTTGGGTCGATACTTCTTCTACTACTGATCGTCAATCGAACTATAATTTTCCCGATTGAAACAATTGCTTATGGGGCGGGTCTCGTCAGTAAAGGGCAGCTGGATCATCGTATCACTTTGACTACCGGCGACGAACTCGAGGCTCTTTCCAACGAGGTGAACCAAATGGCCAGTTCCTTGCAGGCTAGTATTGAGGCCTTGAAAGATCTTGATCGACTCAAGGATGAATTCATCATTATCGCTTCACACAATTTGAGGACTCCGCTGACCGCGATAAAGGGTTACCTGTCCATTATTGGTTCAGAAGAAGAGATAAAAAAACACTATAGTGAGATGCTGGCCAAGATTAGCCTATCCGTAGCTAAATTGGAGAGTATCGTCGAGGAGCTGATAAATATTGTTTCTTTGGAGACTAGAAAGACTTTAGGAGCTTCAAATCAAATTAATCTTAACCAGTTGCTCCAAAGCTTAGTCGAAAATTATTCCGAAAAAGCGGCTAAAAAGAAAGTCAAGTTGACTATTTCTCTTCCCGCTACTCAGGTTTTGGTTCTCGGAGATGAGACTAAACTAAAAGTGGCTCTCGGAAACTTGATTGATAACGCTATTAAATTTAATAAAGAAGGGGGTCAAGCTGAGGTTGAAATGGTTGCAGCTTCTCAGGAAGCGGTCATTTCGATTGTTGACAGCGGAATCGGGATCTCTGAAAAAGAAGTCCCTCTAGTTTTTGAGAAGTTTCACCGCGCGACCGACATTCTGCGTTACAACTACGAGGGCCTGGGGTTGGGTTTGTATCTAACAAAAATTATCGTCGAAGCCCACAAAGGAAAAGTTTGGTTTGAGTCAAAGGCAGAGGAGGGATCAAGATTTTTTGTCAGTTTACCCAAATTTGACACCAACCTCGAAAAAAGCTCACAATGAATAAGGAGGTGGTAAAGAATGCCGAAAGGCACTGCTCTCTGGGTTGCAATTATCGTCGCGTTGATAGTTCTGGTAGCGATATTAGCCTCTACTAATGTCATCAGCCTACCTTGGATTGGGCGTTAATAATAAGTTTAGTTTCCTCAAAGGGGGTGATTAAGTTATGCCAAAAGGCACTGCTCTCTGGGTTGCAATTATCGCTGTAGTTGTTGTCGTTGTCTTGGTTTTGATGGCAACTAATGTCATTAGTTTTCCCTGGGCCTGGGGAAGATAGTTTAGTAGAACTTATTTAAGGGAGGTGATAGCCTTGCCAAAAGGTACTGCTCTCTGGGTTGCTCTAGCTGTCATTGTTGTAGTTGTGGTTGCAATTTTGGCCTCAACTGAGGTGATTAGTCTACCTTGGATAGGTAGATAAGAAAATTTTTATTTCCGTTTCTTGAAGGAGGTGATTGAACTGTGCCGAAAGGTACTGCTTTGTGGGTCGCAATTATCGCTGTCGTTGTTGTTTTAGCCTTGGTCTTGATGGCCACCAACGTCATTAGTTTTCCCTGGGCGGGTAGATAAGGTCCACGCCAACCCTGCTTAAATAGCAGGATTACCTGACAGTACTAACTTTGTTTGGTAAAGGAAATGCTGCTCAGCTTTAATTTTGTTGACTATTTAATAATAATTTTCGCTCTTGTCTATGCTGTTATTATCGGCAAGAGAGGCTTTCTAGCTGAAATTGCCGAACTGGCTGGCTTTGCCCTCTCGCTTCTTTTCGCTTTGCTTCTCGGCCCCATTTTTGGTTCAGCCCTGAGTTTACTAGGAATTCCAAATGGTTGGGCAAATCTAGTGGCCTTTGTCGTACTGTGGGTAGCCTTTGAATTTCTTGGCTTACTCATCTTTAACGATCTGCTTCGTAAGGTTCCCATGCAGCTGATACTCTCCAAATTTAATCGCTATCTCGGTTACCTACCAAATATAGTCAATAGCTTGCTCATCAGCCTCTTTATTGGCAGTCTTGTCGTGGTTCTACCTGCCAACCCTTCGATCAAGTATGAGCTTACTCAATCTCAAATACTTGGTGGCCTGTTGCCTTTCGGAGCTAAATTGAACCAACCCTTAAACGACAATTTTTCACAGGCGGTCAGCGATAGCGTCCTTTTTTTTACGGAAAACAATGAGGAACGCAGTCTCAGAGTGAACTTTCCCAACCTAGACGAAAGTTTGCTAGTTTCTGACGAAGCTTCAGAAATAAAAATGCTGGCTTTGCTGAACAAAGAAAGAGCTGAAAAAGGCTTGCCTGCTCTCGAAGCCGACACCCGTCTGCGTGAAGTTGCTCGCAGTCACTCAAAAGACATGTTTGTAGAAAAATATTTTGGACATTTCGATTCCCAAGGTGTTGGGCCACGGGAGAGACTTTACTATAGAGCAATCACTTTTAAATATGCGGGTGAAAATTTGTCTCACGCACCGGACTTCGAGATTGCTCACTCTGGGCTAATGAACTCTGATTACCATCGAGAAAATATTCTTTCCGGAAGCTATACAAAGGTCGGTATTGGTATTGTCGAGGCTCCCGGCTATGGCCTGATGATTACCCAGCTGTTCACCGACTAGACAGAGACTACCTCTTGACCGATAGATCTTATCTGTTCTAATTTAGAAGAGTATCCTTCTGCTCTTCTGTAACCACTGCTCCACGAAGCAATGTTTAAACTCAGCCTATTTTTGAGCGGTCTATTGTCGTTCTGGTATTTTCTTCACCCAGCTAGTTTTGGGGGTTTGCCGGCTCAAGGAGAAAAAGTACTTGGTGTTAAGAGCTTCAATCAAGCCGTCAACCGGGAGACTGTTTACACAGCAATTCTTGCCTATTGTCTTGACCAAAACAGGTTGCCAAAAGACCTTAACCAACTCTATGAAAGAGAATTGTCGAAAGAAAGACAGGTTGATTTAAATGAATTGTTCCTGATGGTTCCCAAAGATTCTTCAGACTGTGAGTTTCAACTAACACCAAAATAGTTTTTTCTAAAAATAGTTTACCCCTTTGTTGTAAAGGACAAATGTTGTTATTATAGGTTGTCTCAAGTGTATCTTGAGAAGCACCTGAACAACTAAATTCGTTGGAGGAAAAAATGTCTAATCCAATGCGTGTCGCCATGCTCATCTCAGGCGGCGGTACTACGATGGCCCACATCATGGGCAGCTGTGAGAACGGGGTTCTCAACGGGAAAGTCCTGCCCGCTTTGCTCATCTCGAGTGAACCTGATGCCGGTGGAATCAAGAAGGCACTTGAGCGGGGCTTGGACAAGGACAATATCCGAGTCATTAACAAGCACAACTACCCCGAAGCCGCGGCCCGTGGGGAAGCGATCCTTCGGCAGTGTCGAAGGCGGCATGTAGATTTCATCGGCCAGTACGGCTGGGCAGTTCTTACTCCGGAAAACGTCGTTACTGCATACGCTGGGATGATGGTCAACCAACACCCCGGACCGCTGCGGACTGGACGGCTTGGCTTCGGCGGCAAAGGGATGCTTGGTAGTGCGGTTCACTCCGCAGTCCTTCACTTCGCCAAGACCGTCGGACGGGCTTTCCCATTTACCGAAGCGACCGCTCATCGCGTAACCGAGCGTTACGACGAAGGCGCGGTGCTGAAGGTGAAACAAGTCCCAATCATGAACGACGACGAGGTTCCTGACCTGCAGCAACGTGTCCTGCCTGCAGAGTACGAGGTCCAAGTGGAAACGCTGCTGGATTTCGCTCTCGGACGGGTCCAAGAGCTCGACCTACCCGACATCATCTTTCCTAGCGAGGAAAAAATCCTCGCTGAGGCAATGCGGATAGCGCGAGCCGCCTTCCCACGCGGATAGAAAGGGAAAGACCAATGATCCAGGAAGTACGTGTCCGGACAGTGGTTGGACCTGACGTTCGTGGGGAAGAAATCCTTGCGGAAGTCCGTTCCACACTGGGAATCAAAACTCTCGAGGCTATTGAGACGGTTGAGGTCTTCCGACTCGAAGGTTTGAACGAGGACGGGGCGGTGCAGTTTGCCCGTAAGGTTCTGGTAGAGCCAATCACTCAGACCTACAGCCTGAACGCTCCGCTGGTTTACGGCGCAACGGTTGTCTTGGAGGTCGGTTATCGACCTGGAGTGATGAACCCAGTCGTTGCTTCACTTCACAAGGTTGCGCTCGACCTGGGTTTTGCTGGTTTGATCGCTGCCGACACGAGTCGCGAATACCACTTCTTCGGTCGTCTAACCCCAAAGGAGTCGGACTTGATCGAGAAGCGTTTGCTTGTCAATCCAACGGTGGAGTGGGTGATCAAGGAAAATCCGACCACCTTGCTGATCTCCGGAACTGCCCTGGGAGTTCTGACGGTCCCGATTCGGGGACTGAGCGATGAAGAGCTAATGGCTCTTTCGGCGGACAAGCTCTTCCTCAACCTTGAGGAGATGCGGGTCATCAGGAACCACTTCGCCGAGTTGGAGAGGGATCCGACTGACGCAGAGCTCGAAACCATTGCTCAGACTTGGAGCGAGCACTGTAGCCACAAGACCTTCAAGGCGGAGCTTAATGTCAACGGCATTACCAAAGAACCGTTGATGAGCCGACTGCAACGTTGGTCAGGACAGTTCGCGGACAACGTCGTCTCGGCCTTCGTCGACAACTCCGGTGTGGTCCGCTTTAACGATGAATGGTCGATCTGCGGTAAGGTCGAAACTCACAACAGCCCCAGCGCCATCGAACCCTACGGTGGGGCGGCGACTGGAAGTGGTGGAGTTTTCCGTGACATTATGGGTACTGGTCAAGGAGCAAAGGTAATCGCCTCAACCGATATCTTTTGTTTCGCCCCACCTGACTTCCCGGTGGAAAAACTACCGCCTGGGTGTCTGGATCCCCATTATCTGCTGCGTCGAGTCGTGGCGGGAGTGCGGGATTACGGAAACCGGATGGGAATTCCGACCAACAACGGTTCAATCCACTTCCACCCCGACTTTCGGGCCAAACCGACAGTAATCGTTGGTAGCTACGGCCTAATCCCGACTGCTCAGGCTCAAAAAGGACGGCCGCAAGTGGGGGATAAAGTGGTGGTTCTCGGAGGGCGAACCGGTCGTGATGGCATTCACGGGGCGACTTTCTCAAGTGGCGAAATGACCGAGCGCACCGCCACGGTCAACGCCAGTGCGGTTCAAATCGGTAACGCCATCGAAGAAAAACGCACTCTTGATGCGATCCTCGAGTTAAGGGACCGGGGACTCATTCGAGCGATCACCGATTGTGGAGCCGGAGGCTTCTCCTCGGCGATTGGTGAAATGGCGGAAGAAATCGGTGTACGGGTTGAGCTTGAAAAAGCTCCGCTTAAATACACCGGACTTGCTCCTTGGGAGATCTGGGTTTCCGAATCACAGGAGCGCATGGTCATCTGTGTTTCTCCTCAATCGATCGAGCAAGTGATTCAGATTGCCTCAGCTCACAATGTGGAAGCGACGGTTCTCGGGGAGTTTACCGGAGACCGACGTCTGCGAGTTACCTATGATGGAGAGACGGTTTGCGATCTGGCAATGGGGTTTCTTCATCATGGTCTGCCCCAACGGCAGATGGTGGCCACTTCACGAAAATCACCGCGAAAAAAGCAGTGGGTGCCCAGACCAAAGGACTCAGCGGACTGGCGTAGTCTTTATCGGCGGGTCATGGGGCACTGGAATGTCTGTTCCAAGCGACCCGTGGTGGAGCAGTACGATCACGGTGTTCAGGGGAGCAACGTTTTACCACCCTATGGTGGGGTTGCCGGTGATGCTCCTAACGATGCGGTGGTCCTGCAGCCGTTCAATGATTCGCCCGAAGGGGTGATCATTAGTCACGGTCTGAACCCAGTGCTGAACCGAGTAGACCCGTTTTTAGGTGCCCAGTGGGCCGCGGTGGAGGCTCTGGCCAACTACGTCGCGGTCGGGGGCGATCCGGAAGGGAGTTTGGGTCTGGTCGACAACTTCATCTGGCCGTTTCCCGATGAGGAATCGCTCGACGACCTGGATGCGGCAGTCACTGCTCTTGAGTTGGTAATGAGGGCCTTCAAGCAACCTTTCGTTTCGGGCAAGGACAGCCTCTCCAGTACTTACCGTGGCAAGGACGAAGTGATCAAGATTCCGCCCGTCGTCTGCGTTTCCGTCTTCGGCAAGATCGATGATGTGAGCAAGACGGTGAGCGCGGACTTCAAGCAGGTTGGTTCGAAGGTTGTCCTACTTGGTCAACTCCAGCCAGACGCAATGGGCGGATCCGTTTACTTTGACCTCTTTGGTAGGGTTCGGGGGACTCTGCCATCTACCATTGGAGCCGCAGGAAGTTTCCGGAAGTTGCACCAACTCATCAAGGAAGGAAAGATCCTCGCCGCTCATGACATCAGTGAGGGAGGGCTCGCGGTTACTCTCGCCGAAATGTGTTTCGGTGGGGGCTGTGGTGCTGAAATCGACCTGAGTTGTCTGGGGAGAGTCGAGTTGCGCTCCGACTATCTTTTTTTCAACGAGACGGTGGGCTGTTTTCTCGTTGAAATTGGCGCTGACCAAGACCCGATCGGGTTGTTTGGAGGAACTCTCTCGCGTCACTTCGTGCTCGGCAAAACTACGTCAGAGCCGAGCATTCAGGTAAGTCGGCGGGGTTCTGAGCTTTTCTCGATCGGAGTTGCGGAACTGAGGCAAGCTTGGGAGCGGCCGATGCGGGAGGTTTTCCACTCATGAAAGCACGTGTCTGTGTTCTCTGTACCGATGGCACGAATTGCGACTACGAAACCGCCGCCGCTTTCGATCTGGTCGGAGCTAAGTCGAAAAGAGTGCACGTCAACCAGCTGCGGGATGGGCAGGAAGACTTGGAGGATTACCAAATCCTCGCCCTGCCGGGTGGGTTTTCCTACGGCGATGACGTCGCTTCGGGAAAAATCCTGGCTCTCGAGCTCCTCTCGTTCCTTGGTGAGCAGCTCGCCAAGTTCGTAGAGAGGCAGAAACCGATCATCGGTATCTGCAATGGCTTTCAAGTCCTTGTCCGTACGGGGCTTCTGCCATTCGAGACCCTCGGAAACATGAGCGCGACTCTCATGAACAACGATTCCGGTCGCTTCGAGTGTCGCTGGATCAACCTGATCGTGGAGGACAGTCCTTGTATCTTCACGAGGGGGATGGAGGGGGAGATCTCCTTGCAGGTAGCGCATGGAGAGGGAAAGTTCTTCGCTGCGGACAAGAATCTCATACGCCTGGAGGGTAGGAGATTGGTAGCGCTGCGTTACTCTGTTTTGGGTCAGCCCACCCAGAAGTTTCCGGCCAACCCGAACGGTTCGCTCAATGCGGTCGCGGGGATTTGCAGTCCAAGCGGGCTGATCTTCGGGCTGATGCCGCATCCGGAGAGGTTCGTCCGAGCGCAGCAGCACCCCAACTGGCGCCGCGAGAGGATCGAACCAGCCGGGCTGCCGATTTTCCGCAACGCCGTTGAGTTCGTTAGCTGAAGAAAGAGGGGGTGATGCCTATGAGGGTGGTTGCAACACGCAGCTACCCTCTTTCCATACAGAAAACATCATTTGACCTATAGTAGTATAATTTAAATAACCGGAAGATCAGAATATAGCATTGTGAGGAGGAGATCATGATCAAGTTCCTAGTCGCTATCTTCGTGGCCAGCTTTCTCACTGGCTGTGAGAATGATTCCTCGGATCCGGAACCCGGGGACCAGACACCCTCTTCCCGCTTCTACATCGGGGCGACAGAGGAGATCGTACCGCTCATCTCTGAGGATTGCTGGGATTGGTTCCCGGTGGGAGATGGCCTGGTATGGCAAGTTGAGAGCCCGGAAGGGATCGAAACGCTCGCTGTCTTTCCAATTGAGAGGGTAGCGGGAGAGCAAGTGCTTGTCACTGATCTCGGTTGGATCGCGGTGGGTCAGTACATCCTGGTCGAAGATTCTCCAGATGTGCTAGTACCGATCTTCAAGATCCAAGACGTCGACCTGGGCAAGGGTGCTCTCATTGCTCCGGTCGGTGATATCGAGGGATCCTGCAATCCGGTCTACAGTGGGGCGGAGGCAAAAGCCAAAGCCCCTCCTTTTGTGCTAGCTTGGTTTTTGTTATACTAAACTTGTGCCCCAATTAACTGCGAAGAGAATTTTAATCGGTCTGCTTATATTCTTATCAGGAATTACTCTTGGAGCCTACAGCTTTTATTACTTCAACTCAAACACTCCAAAAAAAGAACCATCTGATAATAAACAATCTTCTTCATCGGCTCAAAAAGCTCAAAATGAAACCAGAACTTTTACAGACCCCACAGGTATTGTTTCTGTTGTAGTTGAGTATAGTAGTCAGGATGCTACTGTTTATTTAATGGAAGAATCCACTACCGCTCAAGAGATTCAGCCTCTTCCAACAAAAACAAAACTTTTAACCTTAAAGGAAGGGGAATACAGTGGTAATTTCGATGTTAGCTGGTCGAACAAAGTTCCTGATTTTGGATTTGCAATTTTAGTAGTTACACTACCTGGAGGACAAGTAAGAGAGTTTTACTTAATTAGTGTCGAAAAGAATACGGCAAAAAAGATTGATCTCCCAAATATTATAAGTGGTAAATACCTAGTTAGAATACCTGCATGGGTAGACGGTGATTCGATTTTAGTAGAGACGAACAACAACGAAGGTACACGTAGCTTTTGGACAATAGACCTTTCAAATCCGAGTAAGGCTAAAAAAGTTACACTTTAGATAAATTTTCTTGGTGAACTGAAGAGTTAATTAATCCACACTTCTTGTACTTCAACCCACTTCCACAAGGACAAGGGTCGTTGCGGCCGATTTTTTCTTTTGCTGAAACTAGAGCCGGCTCGGCCACTCTAGACTCGCTACTTGTTGTGGTGGTGGTTGAACTGGAGGTTGAGGTAGTAGTGGTGGGAACAGGTTGCTGTTGCTCGGGGTTGACTATTTGAACTTTGAAGACTCGGTGCACCGTCTCGAAGTCAATAGCCTCCATCAGATCCTCAAAGAGTTTGTAAGCTTCTGATTTATATTCGATGAGTGGGTCACGCTGAGCATAACCGCGCAAACCGATACCCTCGCGTAGATCATCGATATCTTCTAAGTGGTTGATCCAGAGTGTATCGATGACGGAGAGCAGAACCGCCCTTTCTACTTGTCGTGAGACTTGGGGACCAAGAGTCTCTTCCCTTTTTTCATAGAGGCCTTTAGCCAAACCTTTAAGGTATTCCTTGGTTTCCTCAGGTTCTTGTTTCTCCCCAATTTGTTTGACAACTTCCTTCTGAGATGCTTCGTCAAAGGGAATGATTGTAAAAAACTCAGAGGCAATTCTTCCCTGATCAAGATCAACTTTGTTTTCTGAGATAGAGCTTTCAACTAAGACATCAATCTCCTCATCGATTTTTGGTACCACCATTTCTCGTAGTTCTGCTGCCGCTTCCTGCGTGGTCGTGTCCGGATCACCAAGCTCGAGGATTTTTCTTCTCAGCTCGTAAATGATCTCTCTTTGTTTGTTCATGACATCGTCGTATTCCACCAGGCGCTTGCGGGCGTCAAAATTTTGACCCTCGACTCTTGACTGGGCACTCTCAATTGCCTTAGAAACCAGGGCATTTTCTAGTGGCACGTCTTCCGGGACCTTGAGCGCGTTCATAAGACCGGCAACTGTGTCACCACCAAAAAGTTTCATGAGGTCGTCTTGCAGACTTACATAAAATTGACTAGTTCCCGGATCCCCCTGTCGACCACTCCGGCCCCGCAGCTGGTTGTCGATACGACGAGCCTCATGGCGTTCGGAGCCGACGATGTGCAGTCCACCTGTTTCGGTTGCACCCTCGCCGAGTTTGATGTCGACACCACGACCAGCTATGTTGGTAGCGACGGTGACGGCGCCCTTTTGCCCAGCCTGGGCGATAATTTTCGATTCTCGATCGTTTTGTTCGAGGATTGATTTGGCGTTCAAAAGCTCATGAGGAATACCCTTTCTTTTGAGGAGGTCGGAAATGAGCTCATTCTTTTTGATATCTACCGTAGCGATCAGAACAGGCTGCCCATTCTGGTGACGTTCGGCTGTATCTCGAACAATAGCTTCGTACTTGGCGGCCGCAGTTTTGTAAATTGCGTCCGGTAAGTCTTCGCGAACCATGGGCTTGTTGGTTGGAACAATGACTACGTCGAGTTTGTAAACCTTGTGGAATTCCTCAGCACTTGTTGCCGCCGTTCCAGTCATACCAGCTAGTCTTTCATAGAGCCGAAAGTAATTTTGCAAGGAAATTGTTGCAAGAGTCCTACTTTCTCTTTGAATCTCAACTGCTTCCTTTGCCTCTATTGCCTGATGAAGCCCCTCACTATAGCGTCGTCCAGGTAGCATCCGTCCGGTAAACTCGTCAATAATAACAATTTCTCCATCCTTCACCACATAATCTCTATCCTTAAAAAAGAGTGTCTTGGCTCGTAAAGATTGTTCTAAGTGGTGAATGGTCTCAAAATCCTTTTCATAAAGGTTATCTACACCGAGTATCTTTTCTACCTTCGCAATACCAAGCTCAGTAATCGAAACCGTCTTGAGTTTTTCATCGACGACAAAGTCAGTTTCGACAAGCAGTCGTTCAACTAGTTTAGCAAAGTCGTAATATTTTTCTGTAGATTCTTCCGCCGGGGAGGAAATGATCAGAGGTGTTCGTGCTTCGTCGATCAAAATTGAATCAACTTCATCAACAATAGCGTAGTGGTGTCCTCGTTGCACCATGCGTTCCAGAGACTCGGTCATGTTGTCACGAAGGTAATCAAAGCCAAATTCGTTGTTCGTCCCGTAGGTAATGTCTGCTTCGTAAGCTTGCTTCCGGCTCACTTCTCGCAGAAATTTACCTGAGCCAATACCACTCAAATCTGGTGAAAAAGCCTGTTCTTGGCTCAGATGGACTTCTTCCTCTCCCGTCTCGCCGGCAGGCGAATCTTCCTTGGTCTGCGGGTTCGGGTCATAAAGAAAGGACTTATCGTGATTAATTACCCCCACCGAAATACCAAGCAGATGGTAGACTGGGCCTACCCATTCGGCATCACGTCGGGCTAGGTAATCGTTCACAGTGATGAGGTGAGCTCCTTTTCCAGAGAGGGCGTTGAGGTAAAGTGGAAGGCAGGCGACAAACGTTTTTCCTTCACCAGTCTTCATTTCGGCGATCTTGCCTTGGTGGAGAATGGTTCCTCCGACAATCTGTACGTCATACGGTCGTACTTCGAGAGTACGTTTGAAAGCTTCACGCACGACAGCAAAGGCCTCTGGAAGTAAATCATCGAGAGTCTCACCTTTCTCCAGGCGTTGTTTGAACTCTTCAGTTAGCTTATGCAATTTTGCGTGGGAAAGTTTTTTTAAGTCTGGCTCGTAGGCAGTAGTGGCATTGACTACTGGTTTGAGCTTGCCGATCTCTCTTTCGTTGGAGTCAAGTAAACTGCCAAAAAATTTCAACATAAGTACGGTCCAAGGTATTTTAGCTTTCAAAAGTCAAGTAATAGAAAAGCTATTCTAACATTTTAGCGGCTTTGAAGCTAGAGTGAGAGTTGGGAAGACAAGTCTTGACAAAAAAACTCCGACTGATAAACTGTTGCCGGGTGTTACCCTGACCCCGACTTTTTCCAAAGAGCCGGGGTTCTTATTTTGACAAAAACAAGCTGGCCCAAGTATTCTACGTATAGTGAAAGTAGTCATCATTGTCCCAACCTACAGGGAAAGGGAAAACATCAAAATCCTCATTCCCAAGATAACTTCCCCACTACCTCAGATAAAACATGAAGTGAGCGTGCTTGTGGTCGACGACAATTCTCCTGACCGTACTGCTGAAGCTGTACAAGAGCTGCAAAAAACTTACGGAAATCTTTATCTAGCATCGGGGAAAAAAGAAGGCCTTGGGGCAGCCTACATTCGTGGTATGAGACAGGCGATGGAGAAAATGAAGGCCGATGTTATCGTAGAAATGGATGCCGATCTATCTCACAAACCTGAAGATCTCCCGAGATTGTTAGCTGAAATAGACAAGGGGTTTGATTTTGTCATCGGCAGTCGTTATGTGAAAGGAGGCAGACTGCCAAAAGACTGGAGCTGGTTGCGACGGGCAAACAGTCGTTGGGGAAACCGTTTGGCGCGTTATGTTGCCGGGATTGACGGTGTAAAGGACTGCACCGCCGGTTACCGAGCGATTCGCACTAGTCTGCTTAAAAAGATAAATCTCGAAAGTCTCAAGGTAAAGGGATATTCATTCCAAATGAAACTACTCTTTGAGGCTTTCATACTTGGGGCGATGATCAAGGAGATTCCAATTGAATTTGTGGAAAGGAAAATTGGCCATACTAAGATCGGTCCCGGGGATATAATCGAATTTGTTTGGATGGCTTTTCAACTTCGAGACCGAAGGCTAAAATTAAAGGGAAAAATCAAAAAGGAGGCTTTAATATGAAGGTAGTTGTTACAGGTGAAGCTGGATTCAAGATTGCGAAGCAAGCGCAAAGCTGGATAAGGTGGGTAGAATGAAAGATATTAAGTTGAATGGTAGAGGTGTTAAATGAAGGTAACCGTAACTGGGGGAGCCGGCTTTATTGGAAGCCATGTAACTAATAGGTTACTTGAGGCTGGTCATGAAGTATTAGTTATTGACAACCTTAGTCGTGGTTTCAAAGAGCTGGTCAATCCAAAAGCAAAATTTGTTGAAGCTGACCTAGCCGACCAAGACAAGCTTACCGAGGTTCTGAAAGGACAGGAAGCAGTCATTCACTTGGCCAACTATATTGTTGTTCCAGAATCGGTTGAGCGCCCGGTGGAATACGCCCAGAACAACGTTGTCAACACGGTCAAGCTGCTTGAAGCGATGCGGGCGAGCCAAGTCCAAAAAATGATTTTTTCTTCTTCGGCAACGGTTTACGGAGAGACAAAGAGTCTGCCGATAAAAGAATCTGACCCGATTGGTTTTGCCAACAACCCATACGGTGCCTCCAAAGTTTCCATGGAACAATTTATTGCCACTTATCAAAAAAATTGGGGAATGGACGCTATCATCCTGCGTTATTTCAACCCTTTTGGTCCGAACGAGAATCATGAGCCAGAGACACACGCGATACCGAACTTTGTCATTCACTCTTTGAAAAAAGAGCCAGTCCCTCTTTATTGGAAGGGTGAGCAAGTTCGTGACTTCATCTACGTCGAGGATTTGGCCGCTGCTCACGTTCAAGCTCTGAAACTTAAAGGTCTTCAAGTTCTTAATGTGGGAACTGGGCAAGGTACCAAAGTGATTGACGTAGTGAAAAAAATCTTTTCTATAGTTGGCTATGAAGTCCCAGTCAATGATCTGGGACCCAGAGCCGGAGATGCTCCAGCGACCTATGCAAGTGCGGAACTTATCAAACAAACTCTTGGTTGGCAGTCAGAAACGAGTTTAGAAGAAGGTTTGAAAAAAACGATTGCCTATTTTCAGAGCAAAATATCACCTTAGTCAACTTGATTGCTCTAGTAAAGAAAGCTATACTCTTTATCCATGGACAAGAAAATTGTCGTAATTGGTGGGGGAACTGGGACTTACACTGCACTAACCGGCCTCAAAAAATACACTCCAAACCTTTCAGCTATTGTCACAATGATGGATTCTGGTGGTAGTTCAGGACGTTTGCGAGATGAGTTTGGAAGTCTTCCTCCAGGGGATGTTCGTCAGGCTTTGGTAGCTCTTTCTGCTGATACCTCAACCATGAGAGACCTTTTTAACTACCGTTATGATAAGGGAGAAGGTCTCGAAGGACACAATTTCGGCAACCTTTTTTTAACCACTCTTTCTCAAGTTACTGGAGGCATGGATAAGGCGATTGCCGAGACTTCCCTAATCCTTAATATTAAAGGTAAAGTTCTGCCGGTCACGACTGACAATGCAAGTTTGGTGGCCGAATTTGAAAACGGTCTAGTTGTCGAAGGGGAAGGTAAAATTGACGAGCCAGAACACGACGGGGATCTGAGGATAAATAAAGTTTATCTCAAACCTAGCGCAAAAGCCTACCCAGAAAGTTTAGAGGCAATTACTCAGGCCGATTTGATCGTACTTGGGCCTGGAGACCTTTTTACAAGTTTGGTACCAAATCTATTAGTGGAAGGTGTACCAGAAGCAATTTGCTCTTCAAAAGCTAGAAAGGCCTACGTAGTTAATTTGATGACTAAGTTTGGTCAGACCTCTCATTTTACAGCCACCGATCACGTTCAAGTGATACAAAAATATCTTGGCAAAGATTGTCTAGATTTCGTCTTTATCAACACCACAGCCTTTCCGACAGTGATTCTACATCGTTATGAGGAAGAACACGGTGAACCAGTCAAGGATGATCTTAAGGAGAACCATTACAAGATAGTCCGGGCTGACCTGCTTGCCTCTTCGGGCGTGCGCAAAAAAGCTGGGGATATTCTGCGCCGCAGCCTTATTCGTCACGATTCGGATAAGCTTGCCAAAGCTTTCGTGGAGGTTTTGTAGGTATGTGTGGAATTTTTGGTTACGTGGGAAAAAGTAATAATGCAGCCGACCTTGTTCTTGAAGGTCTCAAGGTTCTTGAGTATCGAGGCTATGACTCTTGGGGAGTAGCGGTAATTGATGGTGAACACTTTAAGGTCAACAAAAAAGTTGGCAAAATTGGCGGAGCAACTCTTTCCTTACCTTCATCAAGTTATGGTATCGGTCACACTCGCTGGGCCACTCACGGTGGTGTTACAGCCGAAAATGCACACCCACATTTAAGTTGCAATTCCTCTCTGGCTTTGATTCACAATGGAATCGTAGAGAATTATCGTGAGCTTGGAAGAACTCTAGCAAAAAAGCACAAGATTTTGTCTGAAACCGATACTGAAGTTATTGTTCACCTAGTTGAAGAAGAATATCAAAAAGGCAAAAGCCTGAAGGATAGTTTGAGAGACGTTTTTCGCAGCCTTGAGGGTTTGAATGCTGTTGCTGTGGTTTCCTCGGATGGTGAAATTGCAGTTGCCAAGAATGGTTCTCCGTTAGTCCTGGGAGTGGGTAAGGATGAGTTTTTCCTCGCTTCCGACGCCACTGCGATTCTACCCCACACCAAAGAGGTTGTTTTTCTTGAAGACGGGCAATTGGCGACCTTTGGTAAAGAAGGATTGAGACTGTTCGATGTGGATAGCGGTGAGGAAATGAAAATAAAAACACAGATTCTGGATTGGGAAGTGGGTGACTCGAGCTTGGGAAAGCATCCCCACTATATGATCAAGGAAATTTTCGAACAATCTAGAGTGATCAAAAACATAGCTACAACTCTCCCGCCGCAGGCGGAAGAGCTTGCTAGAGCCATTAAGACAGCCAAAGGAACCTACTTTATCGGTTCCGGTACAGCTTCACACGCTTGCCTAGCAGGAACGTACCTTTTTTCGAAGAACGCACGTCATCACGTCAATACTGCGGTCGCTTCAGAATTTAACTACCTAGAGGATTTTCTCAAGAAAGAAAGTCTAGTAATAGCTCTTTCTCAGAGTGGCGAAACGATTGATGTGATCGAGCCACTTAACGCCGCCAGGAAAAAAGGAGCAAAAGTAGCCGCAGTGGTTAATAGCCTTGGGTCCACTATCTATCGGATGGGCGATATTAAGATCTTACTTGGGGCAGGACCTGAAATTGCAGTTGCCTCTACTAAAGCCTACGTTGCTAAGTTGGCCTTTCTTTTACTGGTTACCTACGCCCTAAAAGGGGAAGTCAAAAAAGCCCAAGAATTGCTCTTGCAGTCGGCTGCTGAGGTTGAAAGGCTCTTAGAGGAAAAGAATTTGGAAAAGATTCGCGAAGTAGTAAAAGTTCTTTCATCAGCGGAACATGTCTATGTGATTGGCAGGGGCATCTCTTATCCGACCGCTCTGGAAGCCGCCTTAAAAATGAAAGAAGTTAGTTATGTTCATACCGAAGGTCTTGCCGGAGGCGAACTTAAACACGGAACGATCGCTCTAATTTCTCCCGGCACTCCCTGCATAGTTTTTGCTCCAGCCGATGAGACTTACCGCTCGATCATGTCGAATGCTCAGGAAATTCATTCTCGAGGTGGCTTGATCATTGGTGTAAGTCCCAAAAAGGCTCAAGTTTTTGACCACTGGATAGAAGTAAAGGATTTAGGAGAGGCTTCGATCATTCCCAACGTCATTCCAGCCCAACTTTTTGGCTATTTCATGGCTCTAGAGAAGGGTTTGGATCCGGATAAGCCTCGCAATCTCGCTAAAGCGGTAACTGTAAAATGAGGCGAGGCTTGCGCTCTGTTGAGCTAAACCCGCGAAATTTGGCGAAAGCTGTAACGGTTAAATAAAATTTCGTGTCTTGTGTCCCGATAAATCGGGACTAAAACCAAGTAATCTGGCAAAAGCGGTTACAGTGAAATAGATTTCTGGTCTTGCGCCCCGATAAGTCGGGACTAAAGCCGCTACTCTGAAATTAGATTCTCCCAGGCTGAATGTGTTAAAATCTAACTTCGAATTTTATGGACGAATTGCGCAAAAAAATCAAAAACAAAACTGCGAAAATAGCCGTGGTTGGACTAGGCTACGTTGGTTTGCCGGTGGCTGGGATGCTTGCTCGAGCCGGGTTTCAGGTACTAGGTATTAACCGAGGAGAGGGGAAAGTCGATTTGATCAATTCCGGCCGCTCTCCAATCGAAGGTAAAGAGCCAGGTTTAGATGAACTGGTCAGAGAAGTTGTTTCCTCTAAAAAACTATTCGCAACAACCGATTACGAGAGCTTGAGTGAAAGCGATATTATCCTGATCGCGGTCGAGACTCCGGTAGACAAAGCGGATCGAGTACCAAAGTACGAGGCACTCAGAAGTGCTTTGAAAAGTGTTGGGAAAAATTTGAAGAAAGGGGCTCTGGTCATTATCGAGTCTACTATCGCTCCTGGGACGATGAAAAATGTCGTTGCTCCGAGCCTTGAGAAAGAATCGGGTCTCAAAGTGGGAAAAGATTTTTACCTTGGCAATTGTCCTGAGAGAGTCATGGTTGGAAAACTTTTGCATAACGTGGAGAGCTACCATCGTGTTGTTGGTGGTTGGGACCAGCCGACAGCCCTCCTTATGGTCGAACTTTACAAAAATTACGTCAAGGGGGAGCTTGATCCGGTCGATGTTTCAACCGCTGAGTTAGTAAAAACAGCGGAAAACGCTTACCGAGATCTCGAAATTGCTTTTGCCAACATGCTCGCCTTGGTTTCTGAAAAACTTGGAGTAAACGTCTATCAAGTCAGAGAGCTTGTTAATAAGGTGGAAGACAGAAATGTTCATCTTCCCGGTGCTGGGGTTGGAGGGCACTGCATTCCCAAGGATGGACTTTTGCAGGTAGCTTTTTTGAGAGGGAACAAAGATAAAGAATCACAGGTTGCTATTGATATGGTCGAAATGGTCCGTCGGATGAACGATTTTATGCCTACTCATATGCTTGGATTGCTCGAGGAGGCTCTCAGAGAAGCTGGAAGAAATCTAAAGAACTCGAGAATAGTGATTGCTGGTTATAGCTTTCTGGCCAATTCAGACGATACACGGGATACACCGACTCAGTATTTTCTTAAATTGATCGACGGAAAGGCAGAAAAATTTACGGTGCAGGATCCTTACGTTGAGGAGTACAAGAAGAATTTCGATGAAATTGTAAAGGATAGCGACGCACTTGTCTTTATGGTCGCCCATGATGAGTACAAGAAGCTGGATTTAAAGAAAGTTGCTGGCTTGATGCGCACCAAGGTACTGATCGATGGAAGGAATATCTTTAAAAAAGATTTGGCCAAAGAGTTTGGTTTTATTTACAAAGGAGTAGGGAATATTTAATGGCAAAAAAAATTAGGGTAGCGGTAATTGGTGCTGGGAACATGGGCCGACATCACGCACGAAATTATTTCGAAATGGAGACAACTGAACTGGTTGCAATTGCCGATACGGACATCAAAAACAAGGCCTTAGCCAAAAAGTACCGAGCAAATTTTTATGAGGACTACAGAGAACTCCTGAGCCTGGAAAAACCTGAGATCGTTAACGTTTGTGTACCAACGCTCTGGCACAAGGAAGTGGCTAGTGAAGCAGTTAAAGCCGGTGCCAATGTCCTCGTGGAAAAGCCAATTGCTTCAAGTCTTGCTGAAGCTCAGGATTTGATTGACCTGGCAAAGGAGAAGAAAGTCAAACTGACGGTTGGTCATATCGAGCGCTTTAACCCAGTAGTTCTGCTCCTTAAAGAACTCATCAAAAAGGGTAAGCTCGGAAAAATCATTTCTGTCATGGCACGTCGCGCTAATCCAATCCCAGCTCGTATCAAAGACGCCAATGTAATACTCGATATCGGTGTACACGATATTGATCTTATTAATTTTATTCTCGACAAAAAACCGGTAACTGTGCATGCTTATGGAGGACGGGCGCTGTTGCAGAAACAGGAAGACTACGCCGATATTTTGCTTGAGTATCCCAAAGACGAGCAAGGGCTAAAGGTGACTGGACATATTCAAGTGAATTGGCTTACTCCAGTTAAAATTCGAAAATTAAATGTCACTGGAACAAAGGGTTACGCGGTTCTGAATCTGATCACCCAAGAACTAGTTCTCTTCGATACAAAATACACCCATGAATTTGATGATTATCAGGACTATGTTGGGAAATTTAAGGAGACCAAAGGCAGGTTGATCCCGGTCAAAAGTGGCGAACCACTCAAACTTGAATTAGAAGATTTTGTTAAATCAATCCAAAGAAATAGAGAACCTTTAGTGCGGCCAGAGGATGGTTTTGAGGCTCTGCGAATTGCCCTAGAAGCAACTAAGAGTATTAAAAGAAGGAGAATTTAGTGAAGAGTCATTCAAGTGCGGAAATTGCAAAAGGTTCAAAAATTGGTAACGGAGTTCAGATCTGGAATAACTCCCAAGTGCGAGAAGGAGCGGAGATTGGGGACAACACGATTCTCGGTAAGAATGTTTATGTTGATGCAAATGTAAGAATCGGAAAAAACTGCAAGATTCAGAATAATGTCTCTATTTATCACGGTGTCACGATTGAAGACGCGGTTTTTGTCGGACCCCACGTTTGTTTTACCAATGACAAGAACCCTCGAGCCGTGAATCCAGACGGTGAATTGAAGGCAAGGGAGGATTGGGAGGTGTCTGAAATTACCGTTAAGTATGGGGCTGCAATTGGAGCGAGCTCCACTATTTTGCCAGGTGTAAGAGTCGGTAAATGGGCTCTGGTTGGGGCGGGTGCTGTAGTGACTAAGGACGTTCCCGATTTTGGGCTCGTCTTGGGCAATCCCGCTAAACTTGTTGGCTATGTCAACGAAAAAGGAGAAAAGGTGAAAAGCTTATGATACCAATTTCCAAACCACAACTTGGTAGAGAGGAAGAAAAAGCGGTTCTTGAAGTGTTGCGTTCAGGGAACCTTGCTCAGGGAGAAAAAGTGGCCGAATTTGAAGAAGCCTTTGCCCGTTATTGCGAGGCTAAATACGCTGTTGCGACTGACAATGGTACGACCGCCCTTCTGGTTGCAGCTATAGCGGCAGGTATCAAAGAAGATGATGAGGTGATTACAACTCCCTTTACTTTCATCGCTACCGGCAACGCCATCCTTTTTGTTGGTGCAAAGCCGGTTTTCGTGGATATCGACCCAGAAACGTTTAACATTGATCCAACCAAAATTGAAGCTGCAATCACCAAAAAAACTAAAGCAATCTTGCCAGTCCATCTGTACGGCTTAATGGCAGACATGGAGGCAATTAATAAAATAGCCAAAAAGCATAGCCTGCTTGTAATTGAAGACGCTGCCCAAGCCCACGGAGCTTCAATTAGTGGTAAAAAAGCAGGTAGTTGGGGGCAGGCAGCTACTTTTTCTTTTTACCCAACTAAGAATATGACTACGGGTGAAGGTGGTATGGTGACGACCAATGATGAAACCATAGCCAAAAAAGCCAGGCTGTTTCGGAATCAGGGAATGGAGCGCCGTTATTATCACGATATAATCGGATACAATTTTCGCATGACCAACATCGGAGCGGCTATTGGTTTGGAACAGTTGAAAAAGCTTGAAAGTTTTACGCAGAAAAGAATCGAAAACGCCCGTTTTTTGAGCGAGAGGCTAGCTAAGGTTAAAGACGTACAGGTTCCGGTAGTTCCAGAGGGTTACCGTCATGTTTTTCACCAATTCACTATTCGTACCAAGAAACGAGAAGAGTTGGTGGAAAGACTCGATAGGGAACAGGTTGGCTACGGCATTTACTACCCGCTTCCAATTCACAAGCAGATCCCTTACAAGAGTTTCTCGGGTCATTCATTTGCTGTTTCAGAGTCAGCCGCCCAAGAAGTTATTTCTCTGCCAGTAAGGCCAGATTTATCGGAAAAGGACTTAGAAAGAATTGCGCGGGTTTTTCAATGAGGAAATTAAAAGGCAAAAACATTCTTGTTACCGGTGGGGCCGGCTTTATCGGCAGCCATTTAGTCGATGAATTGGTCTCCAAGGGACCTGCAAAAATTATCGTCTTAGATAATTTTTTCTTGGGTAAAGAAGAGAATTTAACTGAGGCTAAAAAGTTTTCCGGACTCAAGATTTATAGGGATGATGCCTCAAAATACGAGTTGGTTGAAGAACTGGTTGAGAAAGAAAAAATTGATGTCGTCTTCAACTTAGCCACCAAAGCCCTCCTTTACTCTTTTGTTGATCAGGACGATGCCTACAAGGTAAATGTCGACATCGCGAGTGTTTTGTTACGCTTGCTACACAAGAAAAAATACCAGACCTTAGTACATTTTTCTTCTTCAGAGGCTTACGGAACTGCCCTGGACGTTCCGATTGATGAAGATCACCCCCTTTTTCCAGAAACCCTTTACGCAGCTGGTAAGGCTTCAGCCGATTTGATGGTTCATTCTTATTTTCGAACCTTTGGTCTCGATGTTTTGACAGTTAGACCCTTTAACAACTATGGTCCAAGACAAAACGAAGGGACTTATGCCGCTTTGATTCCTATCACCATAAAAAAAATTCTAAATGGAGGCAAACCGATACTTGAAGGTAACGGGCTGCAAACTAGGGACTTTATTTATGTGAAAGACACAGTTGAAGCAAGTATTGCCCTTTATGAAAGCGAGGCAGCGAAGGGAAAGACTGTTAATATCGCTACCGGGAAAGAAACGAAGGTGAAGGAAATTATTGAAGCTTTGTGCGAAATTCTTGACTATACGGGTAGCTGGGAGAGGCGTCCAAGACGAGTAGCAGATGTGGATCGACATTTGGCTAGCATAAAACTGGCCAAAAAATTAATTGATTTTAAGCCAAAAACTTCTCTTAAAGATGGTCTCAAGGAAACGGTGGATTGGTACGTAAAAACCTTGAAGGGAGTGGAGAATGATTAGGCTAGCCTGGCCTGATGTTGATTTCTCGCAGGTGTCCGGTCAATTTGCCGAAATCATTAATTCGGGGCAACTGACGAGCGGTAAGTATGTTAAAGAGTTTGAAAATAAATTGGCGAGATATTTTGGAACAAGTTTTGCTCTCACCACAACTTCGGCGACGACTGCTCTTCATTTGGCCTTGGTTGTAGCTGGTGTCAAAGAAGAAGATGAAGTTTTGGTAGCTGATTTTACTCATCCGGCGACTGGTAATGTGGTTCTCCAAGCTGGAGCTAAACCGGTACTCGTTGACATCGACAAAGAGACTTTTTGTATTGATTTTACTGATTTGGAGAAGAAGATCTCCTCCAGGACCAAAGCAATCATTCCAGTGCACCCTTTCGGTTACCCAGTAAACATTCCTGAACTAAACGAACTAGTTGCCGGTAAGGGAATAACTGTAATAGAAGACGCCGCGACAGCAATTGGAGCCACAGTTTACGGAAAAAAGTGTGGTTCCCTTGGTGAAATAGGTTGCTTTAGTTTTCATCCTCGAAAGACTTTAACTACCGGTGAAGGAGGTCTTCTAACAACCAACAATGAAGATCTGGCACGAGAGGCTTCCATTCTAAGAAATCACGGTGGGGTTTTGGAAGGACCAACTCACGTATTTACTTTCCGTAAGGCCGGCTTTAATTATCGAATGACTGAGCTTCAAGCTGCTCTTGGGCTAGCCCAGTTAAAAAATTTAAAAAAAATTATCCAGATACGAAGAGAAATTGCGCAGCAATATTTTGAAAGGCTGGAAAAGTTTTCCTTTTTGGATCTTCCAAAAGAACCCAGTTACGGAGAAAGAGTGTTTCAGTCGTTTGTCGTGGTTCTAGATGAGGATTTGAAAAGGGACTTAGTGATCGAGGAGCTGGCAAAGAAGGGTATTGAGACGACTTTAGGCACTTACGCCCTGCACGCTCAGCCGGCCTACACTTCTCTTGGTTACAAACCAGCTGACTTGCCAAACTCGTTTCTTGCTTTCAAGAGTACTCTGAGTTTACCTATTCATGGTCATTTGACTACAAAAGATGTAGACTACGTTTGCAAAACTTTGAAAGAAGTGGTGGAAAATGGAGCAAAAAAAAGGCGTTATTCCAGAAAACAAATATAACGAACACGCTTGGCTTATTGGTGCACCTGAGATAGGTGAAGATGTTTGGATTGGGGCCTTTACCTTGGTTGATGGGTCTGGAGGTTTGAAAATAGGTAAGGGTTGTAACATAAGTTCGGGTGTTCATATCTACACTCACTCCAGCCTCAGGCGTTGTCTCTCGGAAAGAAAGTACGCGGAAGTTGACAGAAAAGCGGTCCAAATTGGTGAATTTGTCTTCATCGGAGCCAATAGCACGATCTTAATGGGATCAAAAATTGGTCACCACAGTGTTATAGCGGCTGGTTCTGTAATTCTAGAAAATCAAGAAATAGAACCCTACTCTGTCGTTGCTGGAGTACCAGCAAAGATAGTTAAACAAGGTAGAGAAGAGATAGAAAAAATCATTGCGAAGGGCGATCAACCTCAAAAATTCTAAAATTCCATTATGAAGAAGTTGAAGGTTTTGCATGTAAATGATGCCGCTGGACAAGGTTGGCAGTTAAGTAGAGAGCAAAGGAAGCTAGGCTTAAAGGCTGATCTTCTTGTTTTCAATGAGACCCCCTTTGATTATGGCTATGATTTCAATCTTAATTATAAAGAATCTTTTACTGGGAAAATAAAACTAAATTTCAATTTTCCACTTTGGTTTAAGAGGGAACTCTTTGACTATGACGTCTTTCATTTTTACTCTAAATATAGAAGATTCTTTTCTTCCCAACTAGCTTTGTTTGACTTTGATATAAAGCTCTTGAAAGCGTTGAACAAAAAATTTATTCTCCATTTTTTGGGAAGCGACGCCCGACAACTTGATATTCACAGTAAATATAAATATAGCTACGCGAACGAGCTGGGCTTTGATCCAAAAATAGAAGAGGCTAAAAGACAACGAATTCGCTGGTACAAAAGTTTTGCCGATTTATTGATCGTTGGTGACTATGAACTTGAAGAGTATGTAGCAAATTCCGTAGTTTTACCAATAGCCTATGACGCAGACACGCTCGAATCGTTGAAAACAAGTTTTTCTTCAGGTAACAGTGTTAAAATCTGTCACTCACCTTCAAACAGAATAATTAAAGGAACTCAAGTCATCGTCGCTGCAATCAAAAAACTGAAAAATGAACTAAAAGAATTTGATATAGAACTGCAATTGGTAGAGGCTGTTAGTCATAAAAAAGCGCTAGAGATTTATGCCAAAGCCGATATTTGTGTTGATCAGATGAGAATTGGCTCCTATGGAACTTTTGCGGTTGAATCGATGGCTCTAGGAAAGCCGGTCGTCTCCTACATTCGCGATGATTTAATTAGTAAATATACTGACCTGCCGATAATCAACGCTAATCCAGATAATTTATACCAAAAATTAAAGGCGACGATCCTTAATAAGGACTTTAGGTTGAAGTCTGGAGTGAAAGGAAAAAGTTATATTAGAGATAGACACCTACCACAAACTGTTGCTGCCAAATCTATAGAACTTTATCTGGGAATAAATGATAAAAAAACTTTTTAGCCATTCTTTGGTTTATGGACTGACCGGTGTGTTTTCGACCCTGTCGGCAACTTTGCTGGTGCCAATTTACACCCGAATCCTAAACCCAGCCGATTATGGAGTCGTCTCGTTATTAACCACCTTTACAGCTATCTTAGTAATAATTCTAAACTTAGGATTAAGTAGTGCTATTTTTTGGGCTTACTTTAGAGCAGAAAATGAGGAAGAGAGGAAAAAGATAATTGGCACCTCATTTCTTTTTCTGACCGCCTTTAATCTAGCTATCATTTTGGGGCTTTTTTTGTTTTCTGGTAAATTGAATGAATTGCTCTTTCCAGATAGTCAACCTAGCGTCTACTTAAGAATCGCTCTGGCCACTGCTTTCGTTCACGCCGGTATAGCCATACCGTTAGCGGTCTTTAGGGCTCTTCAGAAACCCACTATTTACGTGATTATCTCAATTGGCAACCTGCTGCTAAATATAACTTTTGCAATTCTTTTAGTTGCAATTTTGCGAATTGGGGTGCTGGGAGTATTTCTAGCCGCTCTAATTAGCCAAACAATAGTTTACTTAGTATCTGTCCCGCTAATTTTGAAGAATAGCAGCCTTACAATATCAAAAAAATGGCTTTTTGAGATGCTCAGCTTTGGAGTACCCATGGTGCCGGCGGGTTTAGCGATGTGGGTTTTGAATTCATCAGATAGGTATTTTTTGGGGCATCTAGTAGGTTTGGAAAGCGTTGGAATTTACAACGTAGGTTACCGTTTGGCCATGTTTTTAACCTTGGTTACCGCAGCGGTACAACTTGCTTACCCACCTTTTATGTTTTCGATTGAAAAAAGAAAAGACGCCAAAAGAATTTACAGCCGTTTTGCCACTTACTATTTTACTGCTTTAATTTTTGCAGCTATTTTTCTCTCTGTTTTCTCTAAAGAAGTTGTGTTTATGCTAACCGGGGAGGAATTTCATTCGGCTTACATAGTCGTGCCTTTTGTCTCATTATCTTACGTCGCCTACGGTATGTACTTCAATTTCTCAACTGGTGTTTCTTTAACTAAAAAGACTATTTATTCGTCAGTAAGTGTTTTGTTGGCTAGCGCTTTAAATATACTCCTCAACTTTGTTTTGATAGCCAAATACGGACTTCTTGGAGCTGCCTTTTCAACACTGGTTTCTTTCTGGGCACTGGCGGTTTTAATCCTTTTCTTTTCGAACAAATACTATCCAATACCGTATCAATTCGGAAAAATGGCAAAAATCTTACTTTTAGCGTTGGCTGTATTGCTTCTAAGTTCTTTGGCGGATTTTCAAATTTGGATAAGTATTTTGGTAAAGTCGGTTCTCATGATAAGCTTCGTTTTGGTTCTTCTCAAAGTTGAAATTTTTGATGAAGTTGAAAGAGGAAAGGCTAGAAAAATCTTGAGCAGATTGTTTGAATCAAAATTTAATCCGAAATTATTATTTAATTTAATTGCCCGAGAGCTAGACTAAAAACTTTAGCTTGTACCAATTTGATATTATTAGCAGTATTAAATAGGTAACTATGTTGAACGGAAAAAAAATCGCAGTTGTTATTCCAGCCCACAACGAAGAAAAATTAATAAAGAAGGTTCTCAGCACAATACCAAGTTTTGTTGATTCAATTATCGTCGTCAACGATTTGAGTAAAGACAGGACGAAGGGAATTGTTGAGGAGGAAAAAAAGAAAGACAAGAGAGTAAAGCTTGTTAATCACGAAAAAAACCTTGGGGTAGGAGCGGCGATAGTTTCTGGTTATAAAATTTCTTTGGAGCAGGGAGACGATGTGACCGCTGTAATGGCTGGGGATTTTCAAATGGCTCCGTCAGAACTCCAAAGTATAGTTGGGCCGGTTGTGAAAGGAGAAGCAGATTACGTCAAAGGTAACAGACTTTTCACTGGAGAAGCCTGGAAAAAAATTCCCAAGATAAGATATATTGGAAACGCTTTCTTGTCCCTCTCAACCAAAATCGCTTCGGGATATTGGCATGTGGCCGATTCGCAGTGCGGTTATACCGCCATTTCGAATGAGACACTTAATTTATTAGATTTAAATAATATTTACCCCCGCTACGGTTTCCCCAACGATCTTTTAGTTAAATTAAATGTCGTTAACGCTAAAGTTATCGACGTGCCGGTCACTCCAATATACGGGGTCGGAGAACGCTCAGGAATCAAAATCTGGAGGGTGATTCCATTGATATCTTTGCTTCTGATACGATTATTTTTCTTCCGGATAAAGGAAAAATACATCATTAGGGACTTTCACCCATTAGTTTTCTTCTATCTCTTTGGTACTCTGCTGTTCCTATCCGGTTCTCTCTTGGGTTTGTACGAAACTTATTTGAAGATGGCTCGTGGTATTTCTCCTCCGGCAGCAACAATTACTTTGGTAGCTATGTTGATAATCTTAGGTTTGCAATCGATCTTCTTCGCAATGTGGTTTGATATGGAGTACAACCGGGAGCTTAAGTGAAGGTCGGTTTTTTGACAACCTCATTTCCGCGTTTCGGTGGAGATTTTGCTGGAAATTTTTTGCTGGATGAAGCCAAAGAGCTATTGGGCCAAGGGGTTTCAGTGACTATTTTAGCTCCCCATAGTTCGGAAGCTAAGAGTGAAGAAAGGGTTTTCGGGGTTCTAATTAAAAGATTCAGTTATTTTTGGCCCTCGCGTTTGGAGATAATTAGTTACGGATCTGGTGTGGCTAATAATTTAAAAAACCCCTTTGCTTTCCTGATTTTGCCTTTCTTCATAGCTTCTTTTGTCTATTACGGAATCGGTTTAGCAGCTAAAGTTGACCTGATTCACGCTCAATGGGCTCAGACTGCGATTGTAGCCCGATTGGTAAAATTCTTTACCGGTAGAAAATATCTTGTGACTGTTCTGGGAAGCGATGTTGACATTGCTTTAAAAGGGAAACTCATGAAAGCCTTTAGTTTATGGGGTCTAAGGGGAGCCGACTGGATCATAGCCGGCAATCAATATTTGTTTGATCAACTCTATAGTACTGGTATTGATAAAGAACGGTTGACAAAAATTAACATGGGTATAGGCGATATTGAGTCTTTTCTAAAAATTTCTCCCCCAAAATCCTCGAGAGTTGGAGTTTTTATTGGGCGTTTATCAGAAGAAAAAAACTTGGAGTTGGTCATCAGGTCACTAGTAGGGATTAATAATTTGGACTTTGAATTAAAGGTGGTGGGCGATGGTCCAGAAAGGAAGAAGCTTGAAGCTTTAGCAAAGGAATTGGGTGTGAACGAGAAAATAGACTTTCTGGGTAGGTTGTCACGCGATCAGATAATAGATGTTTTCAAAGAAGGCTCGTTCATGATTCTTCCCCAAAGAAGAGGAGGTTTTGGCCTGGGTGTTTTAGAAGCTATGGCGGCGGCGAGACCAGTAATTCACAGCAGTATTACTGGAGCCGACGAGGTGATCAAGAATGGATTGAATGGCTTCCTTGTTTCCCCAGATGACGAAAAGGGGTTAGCTCGGGCTATCGAGAAACTCGTCAATGATAGGCAGCTTTTATTAACTTTAGGAAGAAATGCGCGTCAGACTGCTGCCAGCTACACTTGGAAAAGGCATACAGAAGCAATCGTCAAGCTTTACAGAAAGGCATTGGCATGAAACCCGTACCCAACAGAATTCTTGGTTACCTTTTGGTGTTAGTAAGTCTGTTTATTGTTCCCTATACAGTTTTAAATCAGCGCGAGCTTGTTAATTCATTTTTCTCTATAGAACCAAAGATTATCGGGTTTTTGTGCTTTTTTGTCTTCATCTCCCTAGTGTTAAATGGGGTAAAGATCTATTTTCTACAAAGAATTTTTGACACAAAGATCCGCTTAACTGAATCCGTTGCCTTGGCGTCCGTTAACGCGTTGTGGAATTACTTACCATTTACTGGTGGTTTAGTGGCAAGAGGAGCTTACTTAAAAAAGAAGCATGGGTTTCCCTGGTCAAGATTTCTTTCCGTTGTTGTGGCGAGTTATTTGATTAGTTTTTTCGCCTTTGGATTATTTGGTTTTTTTGTCACGCTTTTGCTTATTTCAACGAAAAAACTCTTGTTTTTGCTGTTTTTCGCAGGCATGATTTTGTTTCCAATAATATTGTTCTATTTCGGGAGGATTTTCGAAGCAAGCAAACTACCTTTCCTGAGGCGATTCAAAAAGGACTTACTTGGAGCTGGCGAACTTCTTGGGAACAAAAGGGTTTCACTTCAGATTTTACTTCTGGATTTTGTGATAATAGCGGTAGACTCTTTGAGAATTTATTTGGTGGCTGCCTTTTCCGGAAAGGAGATTTCTTTAGCAACAGCCCTGTTGGTCACACCGATAACGATATTGGCATCGTTGTTGAATATTACTCCAGGAGCACTGGTCATCAGGGAAGGTATAATTGCCTTAACAACTTCCCAACTGAATTACTCGATTGAGACCGGAATAATAGTTGCGAGTCTAGATAGATTGATCGTCATGATCGGTATTTTTCTAGCAGGTGCATGGGGAGTTTTTTACTTAAAGGGATTGTTAGATGAGAATTAGTATTGGCAGCCTAGAAAAACTAAGACCAAACCCTTATTGGTTGCTAGCTGGTATTTTCATCTTCGCAATCGTTGTTCGATTAATTTATTTCGTCGGTGTCTTTAGGTTCGATAGTTTCTTTTACGCACAACTGTCCTTTTTTATCTCCCAATTCGACTTACATTCCTTCTTCTTTGAAAACAACAATTACTTTGCTATCGACAGGCTGCTCTTGTTTATCCCTGCTGCTATCGCCTATAAATTTTTTGGTGTTAATGATTTTTCTTCAGTCTGGTTTGTTTTTCTTTGCTCAGTGGCAAACATAGGGGTAATTTTTTTGCTTGGAAAAAAGTTGATAAATACTAAGGTGGGTTTAATTGCCGCCTTTCTTTTAGCTATCTATCCCTTGGACGTTTTTTATTCAACCCAGTTTCTCCCTGATGGTTTAATACCGTTTTTTCATGCTAGCGCTGCTCTAATGTTTCTTTATGGGGAGAGTGAAGGAAATCAAAAAAAAGCGCTTATTTTTTACTTTCTCTCCGGGGTTTTTATCGGCTTAGGACAATACGTTAGAGAAAATGCCTTTATCTTCGTTATAGTAATTTTGGCCTATTTGCTGATCAAAAGAAGGTTCTCAATAAAGCACACAGCCGTTGGCTTTGGTGGTTTGGGCGTTTTCCTTTTAGCAAGCACCTTTTTCTACGCAGGTACCGGAGACTTCTTTTTTCAAGCTAGGCAAGTGCTGGCAATGTTCCTAGAAAGTGAGGCAATTTCAGCCAGTCAAGATAAGTCTCGTGAGCTTTTTCCTTTCCTGAAAGCTTATCTTTTCGAACCTATTTTTCGTCCGTTCAACCTAATCTTTTTTATCAGCTCTATTTATGTATTTATCTATAAAAGGAAGGAGGCTCTTTTTGTACTAACTTGGTTGCTAATATTTTTGTTTTATTTAGATTTTGTCTCCTCATCTCACAACTTAGGTATTAGAGATCGCTACCTTTCTATAATTGTTGTCCCCTCGTTATTAATAATCGCTACTACTTTAGATACTGTTTTCAAACGCCTTGGGACGAGAACAATTGGAATAGTCCTAATTTTAGTCTCCTTAACTCTGGCCTCAAAAACTGCTTTGGAGTCGGTCAGACCCTATACCGTCAAACACAAACACTTCGTTAGGTACAAGACTTTAGCGAGAGAACTGAAGAATAGGGAACCAGCAGTAATCTACATCAACAATCTAGACGACAAAGGGTACATCTTTAACTATATATTTGATTTTCGGACCTTGGATTATAATTCTTTTTTAAGAGGTGACGTTAAAAATACATCTAGTTTCCTTCAAGAGTGGGATGGGGTTCTAATACCCGAAAAAGGTAGTTATGTAGTAGTTGATAAGGACATTTTGGAATTTAAAGTGCAGAAAAATTGGAAACTGATCACGACCAGTTTTAACGCTTCTCTTTATTTGGTTGACTGATATGGACATTCTAGCCTTTGTTTTAATCGTTCTACTTCCGGGTTACTTATTAACAAAGTTGCTTTTCGAGAGACTAGAAGACTTTGCTCTTCTGCCGCTAAGTTTTGTTCTTGGGCTTCTACTCTTGTCTCCTCTTGCTCTGGTGAGTTTTATCTTCAGGTTAAGTTTTGCTCATGGGTTTCTCGTGATACTAGGTTACATACTACTTTTGTTTTTGCTCACTGTTAAAAGAGGAGCTTTGTTAAAGGGTATCAGCTTCAGTTTTGATTTTCCCTCTAAATTACTTTTAGTAATAGTCACTGGTCTAATCATAGGAATGTTTTGGGTAGAGCCAAATTTGGATGGGGACGCCCTTTTTCATATTGCTAATATTAGAATTTTAGCTGAGAACTCTCCGCTCACACCTTTTGAAGCAATGTTTTCTATAGAAAAGGTAAACCCTGCCTACGGATTTAATATTTGGTATTATTTAGTTGCCTTTATTGCTTTTATTTCTGGTTACGATACAGTTGAGGTTTGGTCAAACCTTATCTTTATCCTTGTACCAGTAGTAATATTGTCGGTATTTACGTTTTCTACCACTTTGTTTCGTGATAAATTTCTGGGGATTACTACTGCTCTAGTTTTCCTATTCTTAATTTATTATTCTGCTGTAGCTTGGGAATTTCGAATAGCCCCTTACCCAGATCAAGTAGCGCGGCATATCGTTCTTTTCGTTGCGCTTTATTTTTTTTGGAAATATATCTTTGGTAGAGAAAAGAGGTATTTTTATTTAACCGTTTTTTCAGGTTTTCTGCTGTCCACAATTCATCTCTATAGTTGGTTGCATCTGATGATTTCAGTCGGAGCCTTTGGTTTGGCGAGTTTAGTATTCCTAGGTAAAACTTATTTTAAAAAAAGCTTGTTTTTGCTAGCAATACCTGTCATTTCGGTTCCTTACCTTTGGTTGAAGCTCGAGAATGCAGGTACAGTTGTGGGAACTGTGACACTGAAAAAGGATGCGCTAAGGGTTCTAGGAGATTTTTTCGTCATCGATCCTCTTGGAGGGGGACCCCTGATTATACTGATCTTCCTTGCCCTTGGTATTTTGTTTTTTAAGTTCCGTAAATCAATTTCTGAGCAACCTTGGTTGGTGTTCCTATTGGCAAACTCCCTGGCTGCAGTTTTTATTCTCTACAACCCTTTTGTCTCAAGATTTGTAGCTGAGGTAATAAGCTATACTTACTTTCATCGCTTGGTCTATCTTTACCATCAAGAGTTTATATTGGCGGCCTTTATTGTTTTTGTAGTCTTCCTTAACTACAAAAAAGAAAAGGTTTCGCGGCAGTTAAAACAGTTCTATCTTTTAAGTTCGGTTTGCATTTTGATCCTAGTACCATTTCTATACAATGAAACTGCTGTGGTTGATCCACAGGAGCTAGAATTCCGAAAGCTAGCTAATTTCGTGGAAACAAATTTGCCTACTAAGAGTATCTTTTTGGCCGATTATTGGACTAGCCTCAGAATCCCAGCTTACACCAACAACTACATAGTCGCCACTTTTGCTACCCACACCACATCAAATGTAAATGTGAGTGAGAGAATCAAGGAAGCCAACGCTGCGCTGTCTTATGAAACTACCCTAAATGAAACCAAAATAATTTTGGAAAAGTATCAGGTAGACTATGTTGTAGTTAATTCTCAACCAAAATTGAGAGATATAATTGCTGATCCGGTTAAATTTGAAAACCAAGATGGTTTCGAGGAAGTATACTCCTCTGAGGTTTATAAGGTTTACCTATTTAATAAATGACAAAAAAAATACTAATAATCTCAGCCTTGGATCTGTGGTCGCTGGGTACAAAAACTGGTGCGCAAAGCCTTTGGAGGACACTTGAAGGCTACGCAAAATCAGGTTGGGAGGTTTACTTTCTAACTAGCAACAAGAGTGGAAAAACCGATTTAGAGGCTGGCTCCTTACCGATAGTAGTAGAGCGATTCGATTTTTCTCTGCTCAAGAACCTAGCCAAGCTAAAATTTCTTGGACTCTTTTTTAGAAGTTTAGGATGGATCTATTTCCAAATAGCGGCGATTTACAAAGGCTATTTGTTGGCCCACAAACACGGTATTAATGTGTTTTATGGGTATGAGGTACATGCAGTTCCCGCCGCAAAATTTTTGAGTATTATTTTTAGAAAGCCGGTAGTTTCACGTTTTCAAGGAACACTGCTCTCAAAATATTTTGACCACCCAAAACCTTTCTGGAAATTAAGAAACTGGTGGCACATATTAGCTCTTAAACTAAAAACTGATCTTGTCATTATGACCAACGACGGTACACGGGGAGACATGGTTTTGAAAAGCCTTGGAGTCGATCCAAAAAAGGTTCGCTTTTGGACAAACGGTGTTGACAGAGAACTGTTTGAATTCGATCCTAAAACAACCAATATAAAAAGGGAATTAAACCTTTCGGGAGACGACAAAGTTTTATTGAGTGTAAGTCGTCTTGAGAAGTGGAAGGGAGTGGATCGGATAATCACTGCGCTGCCCTTGTTGCTGAAAAAATTTCCGCAAACGAGATTGTTGATAGTTGGTGATGGTAGCGAAAGAAGAAATCTCGAGACTATGGTAGATAACCTTAACTTACGCAAAAATGTAAAATTTTTGGGAGCGGTCGAACACGACTTGCTGCCCGCTTACTACAAACTAGCCGATATATTCGTTTCAATGTATGACATCTCCAATGTGGGAAACCCCCTTTTTGAAGCAATGGTTGCCGGAAAATGTATCCTCACTTTAGATGTTGGTGATACCGACAAGTTTATCAAAGAGCAAGAAACCGGAATTTTGGTCAAAGATCCTTTGCCCCAAACAATTGCTGATAAACTGTTTGAGTTACTTGAACGGCCTGAATCGATCTCTAGACTAGGAAAAAATGCCGCGAAATCTGCTCAGATACATCTTTGGACTTGGGAGACAAGAATGGAAACAGAGGTCAGAGAGGTAGGTAGCTTAGTTGGAAAAAATTAAGATTTGCCTAGTTGGAAACGCCTCCAGCCCTCATCTAAAAAAGTTTATTGGTCACTTGTCAAAGAAATTCGAAGTTTGGGTTATTTCTCATGAAAAATCAAGCGAAGAGAGGGTTTTCTATGATGGGGATTTCTTACCGCCCTTGCTGAGGCTAAGATATCTGCGTTTCTTTGGAAGAGTTTTTCTGTTTCGAAGATTGATAAAGCAAATTGATCCGGATATTTTGCATATTCATGAGCTGAACGCCTTTGGTTTAGCAGCCGGGATTTTGCATTTTCACCCTTTAGTAATTTCAGTTTGGGGGAGTGATATCAGACTGAGAAGCCCAATTAAAGATTGGTTGAAAAAGAAAGTGCTGGTAAATGCGGACGCAGTTTTGGCAACCTCGAATTTTTTGAAAGAAGAAACCAACAAGTTTTTCGGAAGTGAAATTGTAACTCAGGTAACACCATTTGGAGTGGACTTGGAAAAATTTCATCCAGGAGGAAAAAGTAGACAAGACTTTCTTACGATCGGTTTTGTCAAGCAACTAAAAAAAATCTACGGGCCCGACTTACTTCTTGAAGCTTTTATCGAGTTGAAAAAGGAGTTCAAAAATTTGAAGTTAGTTTTTGCTGGAGATGGGAAGGAACTCTGGGGTCTAACAAAAAGAGCCCAACAGGCGCGTGTTTCTCAGGATGTCACCTTTCTTGGTCGAATTGGGGAAAAAGACGTAATCGGAACTCTTCAAAACCTAGACATTTTTGTCATGCCTACTCGTGTTCCTGAAGCCTTTGGTGTTGCGGCGCTCGAGGCTCAAGCAACGGGAGTATCAGTCATAGCTGCCAATGCTGGAGGCATTCCTGAGGTTTTAAAAGGGGGAAAAACAGGCCTTCTTTTTGAGAGCGGGAGTCTGAAAGACCTAAAGAGCAAACTACGATTACTAATAGAAGACGCTAGTTTGAGATCAGCTTTGGGGAGTGAAGGCAGAAAGTTTGTAGAGAAAAATTACTCGCTAGAAGAGACAAACAAGAAAATGGAAAGTGTTTATGCTACCCTATATAAGAATTTTTATCCAAAAAAATCTGGTAAATCATGAAAAAGGTTGTTTCAATAGTCGGAGCAAGACCACAATTTATTAAGGCGAGTATTGTATCTCGAGCGATAAGAAAAAATTTTGAGGAGATCGTTGTTCACACTGGACAGCATTATGATGCCAATATGTCTCCAATTTTCTTTAAAGAACTAGAAATTCCGGAACCGAGTTACAACCTAGGAATTGGGGGAATAACTAACTTGGAGCAAGTGAGTAAGATGCTGCCGGGATTAGAAAAAGTTTTGCTAGCCGAAAAACCCGATCTTGTCTTAGTTTATGGAGATACTAATTCGACTTTAGCGGGTGCTTTGGTGGTGGCGAGCTTGGGAATAAACCTAGGTCATGTGGAGGCAGGTTTACGTAGTTATAACCGACAGATGCCAGAGGAAATTAACCGAGTTCTCGCCGACCACCTTTCTCAGTTTCTGTTCGCTCCCAGTAAAACTGCAGTTGCGAATTTGCGCAAAGAGGGAGTTGTGGAAGGGGTCTTTCTGACCGGCGACGTTATGTATGATGCATGTCTGCACTTTTTCAAGGTTGCACAAGAGAAATCAAAGATCCTAGAAAAACTTAAGTTGAGACCTTCGGAATACTTTCTTGCAACGGTACACAGAGCTGCCAATACTGAAGTGAAAGAAAATCTTGGGGGAATTCTTAAAGGTCTTGAGACGGCCAGAGAAAAAATAATTTTCCCTCTCCACCCAAGAACGAAAAACGCCCTTGGGAATTTTGGTTTAAAAATACCAAACAACGTAAAGGTAATTGAACCGGTTGGTTATCTGGATAATCTTGTACTTCAAGGCAGTGCCAGAAAGATAATTACTGATTCAGGAGGAATGCAAAAGGAAGCCTATTTCCTTAAAATACCCTGCATTACATTACGAACCGAAACTGAGTGGGTGGAGACGGTTGAGGATGGTTGGAACAAACTAGTTGGTACAGATCCAGAAAGGATCAGAAGTACTATAATCAATTTTTCTCCCAATGGAGCCCAAAAAAATCACTATGGAGATGGAAAAGCTGCCGAAAAAATAGTTAAGATACTTACGAAACAAAAGTTATGAAGAGTTGGATTTCTTTCTTCTTCGATTTTTGGAAGACAAAAACCGGTCCAAGGTTGCTCAACGTTCTTTTTTTGTTGTTAATATCAGCCAGTATTATTAGAGTAAATGCCTCTTTGGAAGGTTTTGAGTCGCTCTTCCTTTTTAGAATTCTGATTTTTGTTCTCTGCCTGAGCTTGCTTTATCGATTTATCAGATATAGAGAGTTGGTTGTAAATTTTGGCGACTATAAGAATCTTTACCCGATTTTCTTCCTTTCGGGCGCTTGGATCAGTCTCAGCTTAATTAGTTATTTTTGGTCAAATTCATTTGAGGATTATTTCCGCTACAACGTACTTCTTGGTATAAGTTTGGCGTTCACTCTTGTGATTGCGATTTTTGTTAGAACGGAAGAAATGCTGAAGAAAATCTGGCTTGTTCTTTTGGTAACTTTGGTTCTGGCGATTATGGTTGCTTATTTGGAACTTATATTTGGTATCAGACTGAAAGGATCTGGTTTACTAAATGCGGGAGAGGGTTATTGGCTTTTTGCAACTTCGTTTTTCAATCATCCAAATGATTTCGCTGGCTATTTGAGCTTGTCTCTGCCCTTTCTCTTTCTCTTGCCGCTTTCCAAAGACTACGGGAAGTACCGTTGGTATATTTTTGCGCTGGCGATAGTTGTTGCACTAACCCTTACGTTTACAGGTTCAAAGCTAAATTATATTGCTACAATAGTAAGTTCAGGCCTTGCTTTAAGCATTCTTCTCATCAATAAGAATAAGGAAATACTCGGCTATATTACGCTTATTTTGTCAGTACTATTTATGTTAAACCCCTCAGTGGGTCCGCAAACCGTGGCCTTTATTCAGTCCAACGTGCTGAACAGAGAGCTGAACGCGGCAGCTATAGATAGAATTCAGGGGCAGGAAATACAAGGAAGTCTGGATGAATTCAACCAAGGATTTGGTTCTGCTGAGGTCCGTAAGAGTCTAATTGTTAACGGTGTTAGTGTCCTACTTACTGAGCCTACTGCGTATGTAGGGTTGTTAACTGGTGTGGGTGCAGGACAAGTAGAGAGTTATATGAAGAATTTTTCGAACACTGAGAACGTCAGAAATCTTCACAATTGGTGGCTTGAGGTCTTTGTGAATTATGGAATTTTTGTTGGTACTGGCTATGTAATTCTCTACCTATTTTTACTTTACAAATCTGTCAGGATGGCAACTAGATCAGAAAAGAACGGGTTTTTGAGGTATTTTTATTTCTCAATAGCATTAATCCTAGTTGTCTATTCCATAACTTCGGTGAGTCCGAGCTCATCAATTGGTTATGCACCCCTCTGGCTCAATTTAGGTTTGGCAATTGCTGCAGTTAGCTTACCTCCTTCGTTGTATAATTCAAACCTCAGGAACGGCAAAAAACACCGTTAATCGATCTATTGTTGAAAGTATGAAAAAAGTTTGCATTATTACTACTGTTCACCAACCCCAAGACAGCCGAATTTTCTATAGAGAGGCAATGTCCTTGGTTAGACTCTATGAAGTGGTAATTATTGCCCCTTCCGAGAGAGATTTCGAGAGCGAGAGAATCAGAATCAAGAGTTTAGGGTTGGTAAAAAATAGATTCCAACGAATTACTAAGGGGTTTACCGCCTTTAGATTAGCGTTGGGAGAGAAAGCTAGTATTTATCACCTGCACGATCCAGAATTAATATTTCTTGGTTTATTTTTAAAATTTTTTGGTAAAAAGGTTGTCTATGATGCTCACGAGGATCTACCCAAGCAGGTCCAAACTAAAGAGTGGATACCAGCTGGTTTACGAAGCTTAGTGTCTTTGTTTGCAATCCTCCTAGAAAAAATTGCTTCCTTGGCTTTCGACGCTGTGATTGGCGCCACACCCCTCATTGCTCAAAGTTTTAGCCAAAATAAAACTGTTGTACTTCAAAATTTCCCAAGGCTAAACGAGTTTGAAATCGGTGAGGAAACAGCTTATGCAGACCGAAACCCAACTGTAGTTTACATTGGCGGTATTAGCCTCATCAGGGGCATTAAGGAAATGGTGCAGGCCATGGGCATAGTGACGAGATCAACCAAAGCGTCTCTCGTCTTAGGGGGAAATTTCATCCCTGCGGATCTTATTAACAAGATTAAAAAGATGGAAGGTTGGGAGCGGGTAGAATTTGTTGGTTGGAAGAGCCGGGGCGAAATCCAAATTCTTTTGAAAAAAGCACGGGTGGGTCTGGTCTTACTTCACCCAACTGAGAATTACCTCGCAAGCTATCCAGTAAAGCTTTTTGAATATATGGCAGCCGGTATCCCGGTTGTGGCTTCGGATTTTCCACTTTGGCGCCAGATAATTAAGAAAACAGAGAGCGGCCTTTTGGTGGACCCCTTAGATCCGAAGGCCATTGCCCAGGCGATTAGACAATTATTGGAAAACAGAGAGGAAGCTGAGAAGATGGGAAGAAGAGGACGCAAGGCTATTGCAGAAACCTATAACTGGGAAAAGGAAGAACCAAAACTCCTCAAATTATATGAGGACTTATTGCAGTGAAAATTTTAATTTTGTCACAGTATTTTAGACCTGAAACCGGTGCTGGGAGTGAAAGGGTTTCTAGTTTAGCCGATTATCTGACGGCGGAAGGGCATTTAGTTAGAGTGATCTCGGGCTTGCCAAACTACCCGACCGGGATTCTTTACCCAGGCTATAAACTGGTGTTTTGGAAGAGAGAAGAAGCTTTTGGTATAAAAATTACAAGAAGTTTAGTTTTCCCGACTAAGTATTCATCAACGATTCGTCGTTTGACAAACTATTTTTCGTTTATGTTCTCAGCTTTTTTGACTGGTCTTTTTGAAACCAAAAGCGATGTTATCATCGCCTCTTCGCCTCCTTTGACAGTTGGTTTGGTAGGACTTTTGCTTAGTTACCTCTACCGAAAGCCCTTGGTTTTTGAACCCAGAGACGTTTGGCCTGGGGCGGCAGTTGAACTAGGAGTTTTAAAGAATAAGTTGATTATTTCCGTGGCAAGGAGTTTGGAAAGGGCAATCTACAAAAGAGCCTCCTTTATCATCACTCCTACAGCAGCAACTAAGAAGATCTTGCTTGCTGACAACCCATTCTTAACTGAGGACAGGGTTAAAGTTTCGGCGAACAGTGTTGACCTGGAAAGATTTGACTCACAGAGGATCGCATCAACGATTGTAGATAAATACAAAAAACCCAGTAATTTTCTGATTGTTTATACCGGTACCATTGGTCTTCAACAGGGGATGAGCACTCTGATCGGGGCAGCCAAACTCCTAAAGAATGAAAAACAAATTTTGTTCCTTTTGGTTGGCGAAGGAGTGGATAAAGAGAAAATAACAAAAGAAAAAGAGAAATTTAATTTGACTAACATAATTCTTTCACCTTCGGTTGACTATTCCGAAATCCCTTCCATTCTAGCCAAAGCTGATGCAGGGTTGGCACTTTTGAAAAAGAATCGTTATCAAGATGCAGCCCTTGCTGTAAAAACTTTTGACTATATGGCAGCAGGGAAACCTATCATAGTCTCAGGTGGAGAGACGATGAGGAAGTTGGTCGAGGAAAACAAAGTGGGCTTTTGGTCTCCGCCCGAGGATTCAGGTGCCTTGGTCCGACAGATATTAGGAGCGGCGAAGTCTTCTAAAGAGACTCTGAAAGCTTTGGGCGATAACGGGAGATCCTTGGTCGAAAAAACCTATAATAAGAAAAAACAAGTTGAGGCTTGGAATGAGGTTTTGGACAGCTTGAAAAAGGAGAAGAAATGAAAATTGCCAAGAACGTATGTTCGCAGCAACAGGAATGCATATGAAAATTGCTAAAAACGTCTGTTCGCAGCAATATGAATGTATATGAAAATTGCTATCGATGCTAGACTTTACGGCCCAGTAGGAACAGGAATTGGTCGTTATTTACAAAACCTTCTTCGAGAGCTTGCTGAGATCGATAAAGAGACTGATTATGTGATTTTGTTGCGTAAGTCCAATTTTCATCTCTTCAACCCAAGTTCAGAAAATTTTAAGAAAGTAGTGATCGATACCCCATGGTATAGCGTTAGAGAACAAATTAGCGTTCCGGCCTTTTTATATAAAGAAAAACCTGATCTAGTACATTTTCCTCATATCAATGTCCCCTTGGTTTGGCCTGGAAAATATATAGTTACTGTTCATGATTTGACGGTGGGAAAATTTGGCGGGAGAAAGGCTTCGACAAGAAGTTTGCCACTCTTTTTGGTAAAGAATCTGGGTTTCAAGATTGTACTTAACCAAGCCCTCAGACGAGCACAGAAAATACTGGTCCCTTCAAAATATGTTGGCGGCGAAGTTGAAAAGAACTACAGACTACCAAAATCGAAAGTAGAGGTAATTTATGAATCAGTCGAGCCCAGTTTTGCTGATCTTGGTAAGGGTAAGATAGCAGAGGGGCGACTCAAAATGATCCTCAGTAAGTATGGTATCAAAACGCCTTATTTGATTTACGTAGGTAGCTTTTATCCACACAAAAATCTTGAAATATTGCTTGAGAGTTTGAACAAGATCAACCAGCCGCTTCGACTTGTATTAGTGGGAAAAAGAGATAAATTTGTTTTGAGACTTGCGCAAAAGGTTCGAGACCTTTCCTTGGAGACTCGAGTAGTCTTTACTGGTTTTGTGCCCGATGATGAGTTAGCCCTTCTTCTGAGGCTAGCGAAAGCTTTTGTTTACCCTTCAGCCTCGGAAGGATTTGGCCTTCCTGGTTTGGAGGCAATGAGCCTTGGCTGTCCTGTGATAGCTGCCAAAGCAACTGCTCTACCTGAGATTTACGCTGGGGCGGCCCTGTATTTTGATCCAAGTTCAGCCAAGGACCTGGCTACAAAGATAACAACTTTACTTGACGATCAGAACCTTCAGGCTGATTTAAAAAAACGCGGTTTGGAACAAATTAAGAAGTATTCTTGGAGAGAGCTTGCTTTGAAAACATTAGCGATCTATAGAGAAGTGTTGGCTACTAAGTAGCCTTTTTTCTAAAGAACTTTAGATAAATGAGGCTTACCAATGCTGTCGACGTTAGGGCTAATCCAAGAAAGGTTGGCCAGTTGAAACGACTACTCTTGCTTGAAGCCTGAGTAGATTCGGGCGGTGTCTTATAGTTTGGGTTGGGAAAAGTTCCCTGCCCGCCCTCTTCGCTAAAGATCTCCGCAAAAGTGTCCGAGGCTAAGTTGTTCTTGTCTGTCACTCTAAGTAGAGGAAAAATAGGAAAAAAATCGTTATTGAAAGTATGCTTTACTTTTGCTCCTTGGGCCGACTGACCGTCTCCAAAATCCCAAACAAAAGAAAGATTCTCCCCGCTCGATTCTGAGGCGTCGAACTCTAGGGTATCACCCTTTTTGATTGTCAGGGTATCTTTAATTGGATCGGAAATAAGCTTACCTTCGATTTTTATTTTGGCAGTTGGAAGAGAGTAGTCCAAGCTTGGAAGAAGATTAATTTGGGCGGTATTCAGGTCAAAAGTGGCGTTCTGGGTTGGATCTTTAACGGTCATTTTTACTATATAGGTACCCGGATTTGTGTAAGAGTGGGTTACACTCAAGCCATCCTTTTTTGTTCCATCTCCAAAATCCCAATAAAAGGTAGATCTGTCGACCACTTCTTTTGGAGCTGGTAGATTTTCCATAACTAAGGAAAATTTTATCGAAGAGCCTGTAAGATAGTTTTCAGGAGCCTTATCAGAACCGAGGGCTATTTCGTTCGTACTTGAGACAAAGATTGGATTGTTGTCGGCAAGTTTATCGTTGATCGAGAGAATTGGAGGGCCAGACCCGTGAGAGGAAGCCTCAGTGGTCAAAAGAAAAAGTGGCAAGATAGAAATAAAGATTCGTAGGATGGAGCGCACCAATAAATTATACGCTATAATCTCGCCAGGTTACATCAGGCTAGCCCGTATCAGCGAAGCCTGATATAATCCCCTTCTTATGAAGGTTGCTCTAGTCCACGATTATCTGACACAAATTGCTGGTGGTGAAAGAGTGCTTCAAGCCTGGTCCGAAATTTGGCCCCAGGCTCAAATTTACACCTCAGTTTACGATTCGCAGAAGTTGGGCAGTTGGCTTGGTATCGACGAGAGTAGAATCCATACCAATTTTATTAGTAATTTGCCTTTCTCGAAGTCCCTACGCAGACATTATACGCCCCTTTACCCCTTGGCTTTTCTGACTCAGAGGATAGAGAGTGCGGATGTGATCTTGAGTAGTTCCGCCTTTGCAGCCAAGTTTGTCCATACTAGAAAGGATGCCTTGAACATTGCGTACATACACACACCCCCAAAATTTCTCTACGATTTGGATAGAGATAAAAAAGAGGAATCTCAAGAAGGTTTGGATAAATATTTAGGATTGATCTACAAGAACGTGACACTACCAATAAAATTCTGGCTACGAGCCCAAGACCGAAAAAGCTTGAGGAAAGTCGATTACGTAGTTTGTAATTCAGAATATATTAAAGGGCTCGTCGCTAAGATTTACTCTCGCAATGGTTTAGTTATTTACCCTCCTGTTGATACCCAAAGCTTTACAATTAATAACACAGCTGTTGATCGTGACTACTTCCTTGTGGTTTCAAGGCTGGACGCCTACAAAAAAGTAGATATTGTCATCAAGGCTTTTAACAAGCTCGAAAAAAAACTAAAGGTTGTCGGTTCTGGACCGGCTGAGTTCTATTTAAAGTCTCTAGCCAAGCCTAACATAGAATTTTTGGGCTCTATTCCTGACACGAAGTTGGCGGATTTATATAAAGGGTGCTTAGCTGTAATCTTCCCGACTAAGGAAGATTTGGGAATAGTTCCTCTGGAAGCTCAAGCTTCAGGTAGAGCGGTGATCGCTTTTGGACAGGGAGGAGCAAGGGAGACAATAATTGAAGGCAAAACAGGTTTGTTCTTTGACGAGCAGACGCCAGAAGCTATAATTAAGGTCATGGAAAAATTTAACCAGGATCAATTTTCGGAAAGTGACTGCCGGCAGCAAGCAGAGAAGTTTTCCGAAGAAGAATTCAAAAGAAAATTTAGACTTTTTGTGGAGGAGGCATACTTTCAATGGAACAAGTGACCCAGTTGCCTCGCTATGTAGTGATACTCGCCGGTGGAGGTGGTACTAGACTCTGGCCAAAGTCGAGACGAAAAACACCAAAGCAGTTTTTGAAACTTTTTGACGACAAAACTCTGCTACAGACCACTTTTGATCGAGTCGTACCTTTGGTCGATCGGGCGCATGTCATTGTTGTGACCTCGGGTGAGTTCAAAAAAACCGTGGAGGAACAATTGCCCACCTTGCCAAAAGAAAACGTTCTGGTCGAGCCTGTGGCGGCTGGTACTGCCGCTGCAGCAGGGTTGGCAGTAGCCTTCCTTTCCAGCAAACACGACAACGCCATTATCTCGACAGTCGCTTCTGACCACTATATCAGCGACAAGGAAAAGTTTTTGGAGTCCTTGAGTGTTTCTCAAGAGGTGGCCACAAAGGGAGATTTTATCGTGACCATGGGTCTCACGCCAGTCTACCCTCATACTGGTTTGGGCTATATTCATGCCGGGAAAAAAGTTTTTACTTTAGGTAAACATTCCGCCCTAGAAGTTCGCGACTTTACCGAGAAACCAGATGAAAAGACGGCTCATTCTTACGCTCGAAGCGGAGAATATTTTTGGAATGCAAATATTAATAGTTTTCAAATAAAGACAATGCTAAAGGCTTTCAAAGATCATATGCCGGCTCTCTATAAGGTACTGGAGCAGGCAAGAGCCAAATTTACTTCAAGAAATCTTAAGGTGCTCTCGAAACTTTGGGAGGAGCTGAAGGTCGAATCGATTGATACTGGGATTCTCGAGCGGGCAAATAATGTCTTGGTGGTGCCAGCAAGATTCGGCTGGATGGATATTGGAGACTGGTCAGTACTCCACAGCTATTTTGCAGATAGCAAAGAAACTAATGTCGTTCTCGGTGAGAAAGCCGGAGAAATAATTTTTGTCGATTCCAAAGACACTCTGATTTCTAGTCCAAACAAACTAGTTGGGATCGTTGGAGTGGATGATCTTGTAGTAATTGATACTCCCGATGCTCTGCTGGTTTGTAAAAAAAGCAGAGCTCAGGACGTAAAAAAGATTGTTGAAGAGCTCCAAAAAAGGTCTCTGAAGAGGTACCTGTGATATAATCGAGCTATTCAAGCAAAGGCCCGTTCTTTGCTTCTTTTTTCTACCCAGGTTATGGTTTACCAATTTACCAAGAGGAGTCTGGATTTATTAGGTGCAGCCTTTTTGCTTTTCTGTCTTTCTCCCGTTTTGCTTGCAGCCGCAATTGCGATTAAAATAGATTCAAAAGGACCAATCTTTGTTGAAGCCTCGAGCCGAGTTGGAAAAGATGGAAAGGTTTTCAGGATGTTCAAATTTAGAACCATGATAAGAAATGCTCATGAGGAAATGAAGAGCAACCCAAAATTCAAAAAATTTCTTCGGGACTGGAAAAAAGGTAGTTTCAAAGTTGAGAACGACCCGAGGATTACTGAAGTCGGACGTTTCCTGAGAAGATTCAGCGTTGATGAATTCCCCCAACTTTTAAACGTGATCAAGGGAGAAATGAGTCTGGTAGGTCCTAGAGCTCTTTACCCAGAGGAGCTGGCCATGCAGAAAAAAATGCATTCGGATTTAGTCCCACTGCTTGAGAAAGTCGTCAAAGTGAAACCCGGAGCATCAGGTGTCTGGCAGGTGTCAGGTCGCTCGACAATACCATTTCGGGGAAGGGTAAAGATCGATGCCGAATATGCTAGTAATCCATCTCTAACTACAGATCTTATTGTCTTAGCAAAAACTGTTCCAGCTATTCTGCTGGGCAAGGGTGCTCAGTAAGATGGCAGTAAAACACGTTGAGATTTTTCCTGAAATAGTAAAAAAGCGACCAAGCCATACGAGGTTGCTAATCAAGGCAACGAAATTCATCTTTCCTATTCTTGTGTTTGTCTCGATTCTTCTTGGGGCCGCCGGATTTATCGCGCTCGGTCAGTATAATATTGTCAAAGCCGACGTAAGTAGTTTATCAGGACAAATAAATAAACTTGAGGAGGCCCTCGAAAAGCAAAATATTAATGAAATCAAAGAGCAGAACAGACTCTTGAGAGAAGAGATCAAGAAGACTCAGTCGAATCTTTCACACTACCATTTTGCCTCGAGAATTCCAGTTGCTTCTGGTTATTACAAGGACAGCCAACATTTACTAAAAGCAGGCTTGATAGCTACTGAGGTTGGAGACTTGGCCATAGAGGCGATCATACCTTTTGGGGATGTTTTGGGTCTAGAGGGGCATGAAACTAATATAAAGGCTGAACAGAAAGCTCAGATTATAGTTAGACAGGTTATTCCCAAACTAATTCCCCAGGTGGATCAAATTGGAGAAAAAGTTAAGGAGATTAAAACAGAAGTTGATCAAGTCGACCCAAATAGGTATCCAGCGGGGTTTGAAATAAGGGGAATAAGGGTAAGAGAGCTTTTGGAAGATACTAAGAGAAATCTGGGAACGGTTGAGGCTTTACTTCCCGAAATAAAGCCCATACTTAGTATCATACCCTGGCTCGCGGGTGACCCAAAAGAACGCAACTATTTAATTCTATTTCAAAATGATAAAGAATTGCGTCCTACAGGGGGTTTTATTACCTCCTACGCCTTGGCCAAAATACAAGGTGGTAGATTGGTTAATATTTTCAGTGAGGACATTTACAAACTGGACTTTCGCTATTGGAAGAAGGACCCTCCGCCAGATTATTTGCGCAGATACATGAATCAAATTGAGTGGGGCTTGCGAGACTCGAACATGTTTCCGGATTACAAAGTTTCAGCTGAGAAATTTGAGGAATTTTATAAAAGAACGCCAAATCCAAGACAGATCGACGGTATTATCGCTATCGATACCGAATTCGTACGGCGCTTGCTTGAGATTACCGGTCCTGTCAAGAGTAAAGAACTAAATGAAACATTTTCAGCTAAGAACAACAGTTTGGGTATTCCTGATGTTGTTTACAAATTAGAGCTTTACTCAGAGAGGGTTACTACTCGGAAAAATGATAGAAAAGGTTTTATCGGTGGGTTGATGAATGAAGTGATCAATAAGGTCTCAGTTTTCCCACCAGAAAAATTCGAGCCCTTTTTAACTACTCTTTATGAAGCTACAATCGATAAACACCTACTTTTTTACTTCAAAAATTCTGACGCCCAGGCTCTAGCGGAGAAATACAATTTTGCGGCTAGGATCAAAGATTTCGATGCAGACTATTTACATGTCAACAATTCAAATTTCGGCGGACTTAAGGCCAATCTTTATATTCAACATAGGGTCGATCAGGACATCAAAATTGCCAATGACGGTACAGTCACCAAGACGGTGACAGTAACACTAACTAATCCAGCCAAAGCAGATGGATGGCTCAATTCAATTTACCTCAATTGGCAAAGAATTTTCGTACCGAAGGGTAGCAAACTAATTTCTCAGACAGTACCACGGGACTTTACGCAAGGAGTGGAGTTGGGTAAACAAGTTTTCCGCAGTTACAGCGCCACCCTCCCCCTCAAATTCTCTACTGCTACTTATACTTATCAACTTCCTTTCAAGCTTCAGAAAGGGGAAAAATATCGGCTCCTTATGCAAAAGCAACCCGGAGTCGAAGTGGTAGTGGGTACGATCAGAATTAATGGGGAGCTGAAAAAAGAATTTAAACTGACAAAGGATGAGGAATTTGAGTTTCAGCTTGATTAATTTGAACAAGCCCTTGCTTAAGAGGTAATATTAACTAAATGGAAACCTGGGGTTCCGAAGGAATAATTCTTAAACGAATCGATCTCGGTGAGGCTGATAAATTAGTTACGATTTTTACTAAAAGTAGAGGAAAGGTGAAAGCAATTGCCAGAGGTGTGCGCCGTGTCAAAAGTAGGCGTGCGCCGAATATTGAACTTTTGAACCATGCCAAAATTTATTTTTCACAGAACCGAGGCTTCCACACTTTACAAGAAGCCTTGGTCATTGAAGCCTTTCAACCCCTAAAGGCCGATTTAAAAAAAATCGCCCTCGCCTACCGACTTGCAGAAGTAACCGATCGACTCTTCAACGAACACGAGGAGTCTAAAATTGTCTTCGAGATGCTCAGGCGAGCCTTTCAGAGCCTTAGTTTTGGGAAGGAGGCTCTAGCGGACAAAGTTTCTGTACTTGCCTTTGAGCTGAAGGTACTTGAACAAGCTGGTTTCCGACCACAGCTTTATATGTGTAGTAAATGCAGATCTCCTCTGTCGCCACAAACTCAACTGCTCGCCGCCGATTTTGGAGGACTTCTTCACCGCCATTGCGCGACCGAGTCTCTTCTGAGCCGTCCAGTCTCAATGGAAGGGATCAAGCTTATGCGCTTTCTCCTCGACCAAGCTTGGGAGCAAATTGAAAAGCTGTCCCTCTCCTCTCCTTTACTTGCTGAAGTTGAGCAGGCAGTGACTTTTTACCTAGAGTACACTCTTGAATCTAGGTTGAATTCTTCTAAGTTTCTCGCCAAAGTCGAAGACCTATGAAGAATGCCTTTTCTTTTTTCTTCAAGACGATTGTCGAATCCAAGTTCTGGATTGGTTATGTGAGTTTTGTTTTCCTTGTGGGGATCGTTTCAGGAATAATAGTTTCCTTGGTGAATCCTGATTTGACTAGAGAGTTTTTCGCCGGGTACGGAGAATCTGTTCAGAAAATAACTTCACAACGGGGTTTGGGTAGTATGCTGCTTATCTTTGAAAGAAATGCCTCAATTATGATTGTCGCACTCCTGCTCAGTCTTTTTGGTATAGTTCCGACCTTGGTAATTTTTGTGAATGGGGTTGTTTTTGGGATGATCTTTGGTTTCCGAGAAATTTACGAAAGTTTTTCAGCCCTTGAAATCGCCGTTCTTATAATTCCTCATGGGATAATTGAAATTACGGCTACTCTGCTCGGTCTTGGGATAGCTACAAGAGCCGGAGTTCGTTGGGTTTTTGGAAAAAACAGAAGGGAAACTCTCTTTAGAGATTTTGCAGCTCTCTCGCGGATGTCTTTTTTTGTTGTTGGGCTTCTTTTTATCGCCGCTTTTTTGGAAGCTTTTGTCACACCTGCCCTGAGCTGCCTTATCTTTAGGATTTGTTTCTAAGCTGTTTTAGCCTTGCATAAAGCAAAACAAGGCTCTATACTTCAAACCATGGCTGAAAAAAACAATTTGATGGAAAAGCTTGTTTCCCTGTGCAAAAGGCGGGGATTTGTCTTTCCTGGATCAGAAATTTATGGGGGTTTAAACGGTACCTGGGATCTTGGTCCACTGGGGGTTTTGCTGGCGAGCAATATTAAGCAACTTTGGTGGAAATCAATGGTCCAGGAACACGACGAGATCCTCGGACTTGATTCGACCATCTTGTATCACCCCAAAGTTTGGGAAGCCTCCGGCCACATCGCTGGGTTTACAGACCCTCTTGTTGAATGCAAAAATTGTCACCAACGCTTCCGTGCCGATCAGACAGATATAGAAAAGCCCTGTTCTAACTGTGGAAAAAAGGAGTGGACTGCTAGCCGAGATTTTAACCTCATGTTCAAGACTCACGTGGGACCTGTTGAGGACGAAGCTTCAACTACTTACCTGCGACCTGAGACAGCCCAGGGGATTTTTATTAATTTTGACAATGTCCTTCAATCCTCCCGGGTGAAATTACCTTTTGGAGTTGCTCAGATCGGTAAGGGCTTTCGTAACGAGATTACCACGGGGAATTTTCTCTTTCGCGTTCGCGAGTTTGAGATGATGGAGCTTGAGTACTTCGTCAAACCAGGAGAAGACGAAAAAGCCCACGAAAATTGGAAAAAGGAAAGATTAGATTGGCACATCAAGGTTTTGGGTATTAATAAGGATAATCTTAAGCTTGTTGATCTTCCGAGGGAGGATCTGGCCCATTATTCCAAAGGTACTACCGAGATTTGGTACAACTGGCCGTTCATGGGGTTTGGAGAGCTCGAGGGAATAGCCAATCGAACCGATTTTGATCTGAAGAACCACGCAAAGGCGTCAGGGAAGGAACTTGCTTATTTTGACCCGGAGACTAAAGAAAAGATAGTTCCTTACGTGATTGAGCCGTCAGAAGGAGTTGGACGGGCTATGCTGGCAGTGCTGATTGACGCCTATAATGAGGAGAAGGCTCCGAAGGCAGCTGGCGAGGGTGAGGAAGAAAGAATCGTGCTTAAATTTGCTCCCAAGGTTGCCCCAATTAAGGCAGCCGTTTTGCCCTTGGTAAAGGACGAAAAACTTGTTAAGATCGCCAAAGAAATTTATTCAGACCTAAAGAAAGAGTGGTTTGTTCAGTATGATGAGGCAGCTACCGTGGGCCGTCGTTACCGTCGCCAAGACGAAATTGGAACTCCGTACTGTATTACAGTAGACTTCGATACCTTGAAAGACGATGCAGTTACGCTAAGAGACAGGGATTCGATGAAACAGGAGCGAATCAAGATCTTAGATATTTCCACAAAAATTAGAGAAAAATTGATCTAGAAACGGAAAGACCTACGCTGGATGCGTAGGTCTGTGGGCGGGAACTTATTGACGTAGTCGTACCACGTTGGCCATCACACCGAGGTGGTAGACAATGACGCCTGGTGGAGCTTCCGGAAGGTAGGAGTTGCCGAAAGCTTCGCCCGTTCCGTGACCGATGATCTGAGAATCCGGGAAAGCTTGGGAAAGAAGCTGTGCTGCAGCGGGTCCATCCCCGGACAAATCGGCGACAATGGCGATGTCGAAGGTAAAGTCGGATTCCTCTTCGAGGAAACGCTTCACGTCCTCACTTGTCGGAAAGGCAGCTACCAACTCGTGGCCACGTTGCAGAAGAAGTCCAGTCAGGACAATCATCCGCTCGGGATCGGTGTCGACCATGATGATCTTCATCACTTTCTCCTCATTCTCCAAAAATGTCAGCAAGAAGTCGCTCGAGAGCGGCATCCCCGAAGGCGAGGGTCGGCATTTCCCTGAGTCCAGACCCACAATTGGGACACTCTAGGGCTAGTCCCGCGTCGACTTCTATTTCATTGACGCAGAAGCCATCCCCACAACAGGGACAAAAATAGTTCTCCATCCGGTTCTTCCTTTCAGGAAAGCGCATCCTGGCGGGCTGGATTAGCGATCCTTCGGTAACTCTATTATAACCTATAGTGACAACATTCAAGGGAGTTCACGGGGTGAGGGACCATCATAGTCAACATCTTCTTCGCCGAGTCGATGGGAGACGGGTTTTTCTCGAGTCTGCTCCTCGTATACTTGAGCGACTAATCCAACTGTCCGTGCAATAACAAAAAAGCCGTTTCCCAGCTGCCAAGGGAAGCCTAGATCGGAAATGACAGCCGCTGTGATACCGTCGATATTGAGAGGGAGTTTTTTACTTGAAACTGCATTGAGTTCTTTTTCTATCTCAGTAGCAATTAAAATGTGGGGACCATCGAAACCGGCCTCCTTGGCAGTTTCGAGTATGGCTTGAGTTCTCGGATCAACTGCATAAATTTTGTGGCCGAAACCGGCTAACCGTCGAGACTCTTCCTTGGCTTTTCTAACAATTTCGGAAGCGGTCGCATTGTTTTTTACAGACTCTTGCAAGAGTTGTGCGCAGGCTTCAACTGCACCGCCATGATGTTTACCTATGGCGGCAATTCCGGAAGCGACTGAGTTTGCCATGGGGATTCCATCCCCAGCTGTTATTCGTGCTACAGTTGCAGACGGAGCCTCAACTCCGTGATCTATGCTGGCAACCAAAATAGCATTGAGGATTTTTTCTTCTTTTTCGTTTGGCAGTTCGCCTTTCAAGATCAAGAAGATGGATTGAGTGAAGCTGACCTTTTTCAAAAGCTCAGTTAATTTGTAGCCTCGAATTACCGGAATACCGTCTTTGTGAGTTGTTATGGCTGTTTTCCAGGTTTTTTCAGTCATAGGTATCTCTTGCTCCAAACGATTTCATGATTCCTACGAAGGTCAGGATGTTGAAGAGCAGGGTTGGGATTGATATACCAAGAAGTAGGACAGAAAGCAAGATTATTCCTTCCTCTGAGTTGCAAAGGCTCAGATCTGTATAACAGCCAGGTATGCCTTTTTCCAAAAGAGCACGTGCATTCAGGCTGCCGACGGCTCCCAAAAGTAAAGCCCCAAGACTTGAGAAAAAGATCAATATAATCGAAAAAATTAGCCAATTATCCCCGGCTCGCCAAAACGAAAAAGTGAGTATTAGAAAGTAAAAGGCGGCGGCAAAAGCTGGTATCATGACGATTTGTCTTTCAAGACCAGATGAACCTAAGAGGGGTATTTGCTGATAAACAAAGGGTAAAGCTGCAAAGGCTAGAAAAAGAACTAAATAAAGGAAGATAAAGATACGGGTGATCCAGGGAAATTTTTTGGTTGGCTTCTCGACAAATTCTGGCATTGGAGTTATTTTAGCGTATCCTTTATCAATTTGGGAAGCTCATCCGGTACATTAGCAACTTTGACCCCGGCTTTTTCTAAGGCCCTGACTTTGTCCGCTCGTCTACCTTTGCCTGCTTCTATGATTGCTCCGGCATGACCCAAGGCTTGACCGGCGGGTAGACTCTCAGCAAAAATTCCCGCGATGAATGCAAAGACTGGTTTAGGAAATTTGCTTTGAACTATAAATTCAGCGAAATCCTCCTCGTAAGTTCCGCCTTGCTCTCCATAAATTACCAAGGCTTTTGTGTCCGGGTCATCCAAAAATAGGGAGGCGAGATCAGAAAAAGTCGAACCGATGATGACATCACCTCCGATTCCGAGGGCAGTAGAAACACCCAGGCCTTCTTTTTTTAATATAAAAGAAAGTTCAGAAGCCATTCCTCCGGATTTTGAAATAAGTCCGATCTTGCCTTGTTGGTAAGAAAAGTTCGGCTCCGAACCCCCGATACTTCCAAGCTTGGCCTTTCCGGGAGAAATGATACCGATAGAGCTAGGCCCGAGCATCCTTACACCAGCTTTTTTTGCCTGAGCATAGCAAAAGGCGCTATCGAAGATGGGTACGTGTTCGGTCAAGACATGAATCAAGGCTAGACGCGCCTCGATCGCCTCAAGCACGGCATTTTTGGCAAAAGCAGCTGGCACTGCGATTGAGGTAGTGTTGATCTCTGGGTGTTTGGTAAGAGCCTCTTGGACGGAATTATAAACGGGCTTGCCGAAAATTTCCTGCCCACCTTTGCCAGGAGTAACACCGGCCACAACTTCGGTGCCGTAAGCAAGCATTTGCTCGGCTGCTCGTGAGCCTTCCTTGCCGGTAATTCCCTGAACTAGCGCTTTAGTGTTCTTATCGATTAAAATGCTCATTTTTGTATTTGTTAGAAAGCTCAACCATGATTTTTGCGGTTGAAGTCATCGGAGTTTCTGGACCGTAGATGTGCAGGTCGAAGTCCTCTTTCTCTTTAACTTGCTCAAGCATTTTTTTTGCTTCTTCCCAGCGAGGACCCCCGCGGCGGATGACGATAGGGTAATCTGGTTTTGGTTTGATTGCTTTCAACCCATTCACGAATCCGGAAAGTGTCTCATACATATCGGTAAAGTTGGCTGTAGCGCCAACCAGCCAGCAGCCGATTAAGTTTTGCTTCGAAAGGACGATTTTGGTAAGCTTCTCTATTTTTTCTGCGGGAGGATTGCCTGAGTGTTCAGTATAGTTGGCTGGCTTTCCTCCCAGGGCGACTAGTGCGTCCATGTTGACTAGAGAGCCACCTCCACCAGCGGCAATGATGCCAATGTCCCCATCTAGTTCCATATAACTACTTCCGGCGGAACCTCTGTGGTCTTCCTTGTCGATTTGTTTGGCCGCAGCTTCTGCCTTGGTTGGTTTTTTCCCCGCAATGTCACGTTGCTCGAATCCCAAGTCCTCTTCGTGTCGGAAAAGACCATCCTCATCAAGAATTATTTTTGAATCAACCGCAATTAATCCTCCTTTCGTTTCAAAGAGAGGATTAATCTCGGCCAGACGGCAGTCAAATTCAGTAAAAACCTGCCAAAGTTTTTCGACAATTTTATTTAACTCGGGGGTTAACTCGTTGAATTTAAACTTTTGTGTCAAGTCAACTTCAAATTCCTCAAATTTTTTAACTTCTTCCACATCAACACCACCTTCATTTGAATAGATAATGAGGGGGGAACGTTTTGAAGTGCTGTAAGTAATCGATAAATAATGCTCTTTTTTTGCTTCTAGTTTTTCCTCAACTAGAACTCCCCTGGAACTAGTTTTTAATAGGTTCTGCAGATCAAGATAACCAACCTCGGGGGTCCAACTCTTTATTAAGCCAGATTTACCTCTTTTCCCAGCTAGTATTTGAGCCTTAGCGATATAGGGCCCTTCGAAGGTTAGTTTGGCCGCAAATTTCTCTATGTCTTTTGAGGATTGGAGATGAACCCTTTTGGGGGTGGGGATGCCGGATTTGTCGAAAAGTTCGAGCCCTTCAAATTCGTAAAGATTCATTCTTTAATCACGATTTCCAGCGAGGAGCGGTTTT
>Ga0247727_10000625_pt1 | contig 86589 bp, 70 predicted proteins | sample WisWelCaveWW1625_FD_202498 | JGI IMG/M metagenome (GOLD analysis project Ga0247727, IMG submission 202498) | Biofilm microbial communities from Wishing Well Cave, Virginia, United States - WW16-25 | ecosystem: Environmental > Aquatic > Deep subsurface > Groundwater > Cave microbial mat | place... | reverse complement strand
CCGGGCAGCAGTTCGGCTACGAGATCACCTGGACGAGCTGGCTGGTGGCCGGCATCGTGCCAGGGCTTTGCTCGCTGGCGATCGTCCCGTGGCTGGTGATGCGGCTCAACCCGCCGGAAATCCGGCGTACTCCGGAGGCGGCTGCCTTTGCCGCGGCCCAATTGCGGGAACTGGGGCCGGTGAAGCGCTCCGAGATGATCCTCGCCGCGGTGTTCGCGGGGGTCTGCGGGATGTGGGTTACCAGCGCCGTGCATGGCATGCACGTGACGGTGACCGCGCTGGTGGGAGCGTGCACGCTGCTCGTGACCGGCGTCGTGAGCTGGGAGGACGTCAAGAACGAAAAAACCGCCTGGGACCTGTTCGTCTGGTACGGCGGCGTCCTGCGGCTGGGCCAGGCCATCAACGACGCGGGCGTGACGCGCGAGTTCGCCAACGGGGTGGGTGCGCAGTTCGCCGACGTGGGCTGGACAGCGCTGTTCGGCGTGGCGTTGGTGATCTACTTCTACGCCCACTACGGCTTCGCCAGCATCACGGCGCACATCCTGGCGATGTATCCGCCGTTTCTGGCGGTGCTGTTGAAGAAAGGCGCGCCGATCGGGCTGATCGCCTACGCCTTCGCCTGCTCTACGAACCTTGCCGCCGGCCTGACGCACTACGGCACCACGCCCTCGCCGATGTTCTTCGCGCACGATTACGTCTCGATGAGACAGTGGTGGAGCATCGGCTTTGTGTCGTCGCTGGTAAACTTGGCTATCTGGTCGACGGTCGGCTTCGCGTGGTGGAAACTGATCGGGTTGTGGTAACCGGTCGCCTTCAACGCACCGAGATCGTGACCCCCGGCTGGCTGGTGTTGCCGCCCACCTGGAACCACACCGGGACCGCTCCCGCGCGCGCCTGCGCCGGAACGCGCACGTTCATCTGGAGCACGCCGGCCACCTGGTCCGGCGCCGAGCCGGCATACAGCACCTGGGCATCCTGGCCGTCGATGGTAACCGAGACGGGAACCAGCGGCCGCGCCAGCGGCCGGGCGCCGATGCGGCCGTCGGCGACGGCGGGCGTCATCTGGCCCGCGCCGGAGGCGAACAGGACCACGATCTCGCCCCGGACCGCGGGATTGTCCGGGCCGTTCATCGTCGTGTCCTGGTTGAGCGCCGCGGCGGCGCCGGCTCCGGAAGCGTCCAGGGTGAACAGCGCCGGCGTGGTCGCGATGACCGGCAGCCGCACCTCGCGCACCAGCCGCCCGCCCGATTCCAGGCGCACCAGGGCGGTCGCACGCCCGGCGATCGCGTAGGGAACGATGGCGCCGACCTGGCGCGCCTGCGCATAGAGCAGCGGCGCCGAGATGCCGTCGAACAATACGCGCACGCCGGCCAGTTCTTTCGCGACGAACAGTCCGTCGGGCGTCAGCTCCAGGCCCGCCAGCTCCTGGGGGCCGATTCCGGAACCGAACAGCGATATCATTTCTCCCGGCGAGATCGCCCCGCCGAGGAAGCTTGCGGCATTGGTAATGCCGGCGGAGGTGAGGGGTGGCGCGGCGGAGCGGAACAGGTATGCCACCGGCACATCGTGATCCGAGACGCGCTCGGGGCGCGCGGCATCGCCGGCCCAGGCGACGGGAAAATCGACGTTGATGCGCGCTACCGCGAAGCGGCTCAGCCGCTCCTGCATCGGGAAGTTGATCAGGATGTGGTCCAGCGCCTGCGCGCTGCCGTCCTGAAGGAAGGAATAGCTCTGCTCGCGAGGCAGGGTCTCGACGAGGTTGCGCAGGTCGGCCCCGCGGACGGTGCCCAGGACGTCGACATATCCGTCGTTGAACGGGAAGGCATTGAAGTCGCCGAGCACCACCAGGCGTTCGGCCGGGTCGGCATCGCGCCGCGCCTGGATGAGCCGTGCCAGGGCTTCCGCCTGGGCGGCCCGCTTGGCGCGTACACCGGCGTCCTCGACATTGATCAGCGACCGCAGGTGCACCGCGATCGCGGTAAAGGAGAGATCGCCGGCGCGCGCGCGCAGCACCAGCGGCGGACGGTCGTGCAGCGTCGCCGCGCGGCCATCGGGCGTGGTGTAGGTCGCGTCTCTGCCGACCTGGGTCGCGCCGGTCACGGTGACGCGCGAAGTTTTCACCAGGAAGCCCACGTCGATGCCGCTCGGATCGTTGCCCTCCTCGAGGTAAGCGCGATAGTCGGGATTGGCGCGGCCGGCGCGCACCTCGTCGGTGTTCAGACGCGCGGCCAGCGCCTGGAGCGTCGCGAGGTTCTCCACTTCCTGCACCGCGATCACATCCGGCGTCATCAGCCGCCCGCGGATGGCGAGCGACAACTTGGCCAGCCGCGACTCGAACGCCGCCGCCGTGAGAACCGGCTCGCTCACCGCCGGATCGTCGCTGGTGTCGAACAGCCGCCGCAAGTTCAGGGAGACCAGGAGAAACTCGTCGGCGGAGGGCGGAAACAACGCGGCGGGCGCCGCGGCGGGGGAAACCTCCCAGGGCGCGCCGCCGTCGGGGATCAGCGTGTAGGCGCGCGCGCCGTAGTCGAGCGGGCCGGTCAGATTGCGGACCAGCGCGCCCGCGGTCACCTCGAGCGCCTCCACGCCCGGCTGTGCGTCGCTATCGACGCGCAGCAGCTCGGGATTGCCGTCGAAGCGCGGCACACCGGCGGGCGCACCGGGCGGCAGCGGATCCGCGATCGGGATGCCCGGCTCGCGAAACGGGCGCGGGATGCCCTCGAGCACTCCATAGAAGAGGCCGTTGCCGGAGGCGGCCGCTGTGGAGTCGTTGATGGCGCCGCCGGTGGGCGCGGTCACGCGCAGGGCGGTCACGCGCACGCGCATGCCTTCGAGCCGCTCGAGTTGATCCGGGCCGCCGGTGGGTGCGACCAGCGCCGTGGTCAGCGTCACCGGAGCGGGCAGCGGGTTGCCTGTCGAGACCAGGGCGAGTTCGGGGCTGGTGAGCTCGGTCAGCGTCGGGCCGGAGGAGTCGGAGGCGGGCCGGAACTCGGTGACCGTGCCCGTCACTTCGACCAGGTTCCCCGGGGCGGCCGGCATCGGCGGAGCCACGGAGGTGAACACGAACAGGCCTTCGGAGGTCGCCGGATCGGCGTCCGCTTCCGCGTCCGCGGTCTGCACGAAAAAGCCGTTGCTCTTGCGCGCGGTGACGACCCCGCGCGTAACTACCCGTTGGCCGGACAGCGGCGAGGTGGATCCGTTGCCCTGGATGCGGTGGATGGCGGCGGTTTCCGCGGGCACAGGCGCGGCCGAGCAATCGTTGGCCGCCGCGGCGCCGTTGCGCGGCGCCGGCGCGCGGGTCTCGAAATCGGCGAAGTTGTTGTCCGTATCCGTGCAGCCGCCGCGACGGCGGATGGCGGCGGTGGTGTTCGTCAAGGCGGGGGCGGCGCGGGTTTCCGAAAAATCCGCCTGGCCGTAGCCGATCAGGTCGATGATGGCCGCGCCGGCGGGGGCCGAGCCGGCCAGCGGCATCGAGTGCGAGACCAGCGCCACTTTGGCCGAAGTGGCGCTCATGGCGGTGTCGCCGACGGCATCGGGCGCCGGCAGGTCCTGAGAGCCGCCCGCCCCCTGCGCCTGCCGGACCAGGTAATACCCGCCCGGCACGATCGCGCCGGCCAGCGGCGTCACGCGCCACTCGGCGCCCGTCGCGGAGGCGTACTGCACCGACCAGCCGGTGAGGTCCACGGGCGCGGCGCCGCGGTTGAACAATTCGACAAAGTCGTGGCGCAGCGTCGCGCCGGTGTTCCCGCCGCCGCCGTAGACCTGGCTGATCACTACGTGCGGCGAGCCGCTCTGCGCGGGCGCGGACTGCGACGCGGCGACCAGCAGCGGTACGATCAGCGGCAGGCGTAGACGCATCCTTCCCTATGTTACAGTCTTGGTCTCATGGGTCCGCTGACGCTGCTGGTGGTCGCACGACCGAACTCGGCGCATCTCCGGCTGCTCGAGCGGCTGCCGGATTCCACCACCATCGTCGCCGGCGAGTGTGTGGAAGCGTTCGCCGCGCGCGTGGCGGAGGCGGACGTGATCCTCAACAGCATGGCGCCGCGGGAAGTGTTCCGCCAGGTATGGCTGAAGGCGCGGCGGGTTCAGTGGGTGCACTCGCTCTCGGCGGGAGTGGACAACATGTTGTTCCCGGAGCTGGTCGCCAGCCCGCAGCCGCTTACCAACTCGCGCGGTGTCTTCAGCCGGTCGCTGGCGGAGTTCGTCATGTCCGGGGTGCTCCACTTTGCCAAGGATCTGCGCCGGATGGTGCGCTCGCAGCAGCAGGGACAGTGGGACCAGTTCGATATCGAAGAGATTCACGGCCGCTCGCTAGGGATTGTCGGCTACGGCGACATCGGCCGCGCGGTGGCCGCGCCGGCCCGTGCCTTCGGCATGCGCGTGCTGGCGCTGCGGCGGCGTCCCGAGCTGTGCGACGACGATGCGCTGGTCGACCAGGCCTTCCCGCCCGCCGAGCTCCACCGGATGCTGGCGGCGAGCGATTATGTCGTCGCGGCCGCGCCTCTGACGGCCGCCACCCGCGGGCTGATCGGGGAAGCCGCGCTGCGGGCCATGAAGCAGACCGCGGTGCTGATCAACATCGGCCGCGGCCCGGTGGTGGTGGAGGCGGACCTGGTTCGCGCGCTGAGGGAAGGCTGGATCCGCGGCGCCGCGCTGGATGTGTTCGACGTCGAGCCGCTTCCCGCCGGCCATCCTTTCTACGGCCTGGAAAACCTGCTCCTCTCGCCGCACTGCGCCGACCATTTCCCCGGTTGGGCGGAGCTGGCAATGGAGCGGTTCCTGGAAAACTTCGAGCGGTTCCGGAACGGGGAGCCGCTGCTCCACCTGGTGGACAAACAAGAAGGATACTGAGGTTGTCATGAAACGGAAGATCTTTGCCCTCGTTCTCGCCGCGGCGGGAGTGGCGTCGGCCCAGTCCTACCAGCCCACGGAGGCGAATCTGAAAATGCGCCGCTGGTTCCAGGAGGCGCGCTTCGGCCTGTTCGTCCACTGGGGCGTCTACAGCGTGCTGGGCGACGGCGAGTGGGTCATGAACAACCGGAAGATGGCGATCGCCGAATACGAGAAGCTCGCGCCGCAATTCAACCCTACCGGGTTCGACGCCGCCGAGTGGGTGGCGCTGGCCAAGCAAGCCGGCATGCGCTACATCACCATCACCAGCAAGCACCATGACGGCTTCGCGATGTGGGGCAGCGGGCAGAGCAAGTGGAACATCGTCGATGCCACGCCATATAAGAAGGATGTGCTGAAGATGCTCGCCGAGGAGTGCCGCAAACAGGGAATGAAGCTTTTCTTCTACCATTCCCACCTGGACTGGCGCCACACGGATTACTTCCCGCTCGGCCGCACCGGCCATAACAGCGGTCGCCCGGCCCAGGGCGATTTCCACCGCTACCTCGACTACATGGACAACCAGTTGCGCGAGCTGCTGACCGGCTACGGCGACGTGGCCGGCATCTGGTTCGACGGCTGGTGGGACAAGCCCACCGCCGACTGGAGGCTTCAGAAGACCTACTCGCTGATCCACAGCCTGCAACCGGCGGCGCTGATCGGCAACAACCACCATCGCAAGCCGTTCGACGGCGAAGATTTCCAGATGTTCGAGAAGGACCTGCCGGGACAGAATACGGCCGGGTTCAACGCGGAATCCGAGATCGGCTCGCTGCCGCTGGAGAGCTGCGACACCATCAACCGCGCCTGGGGCTACAACAGCAAGGACACGCGTTACAAGAGCACGCGCGAGCTGCTGCACTACCTGGTGCGCTCGGCCGGTTACAACACCAATTTTCTCCTCAACGTCGGCCCGATGCCCAACGGGAAGATCCAGCCGGAGTTCGTCGGGCGGCTGAAGGAGATGGGCGCGTGGCTGGGCAGGAACGGCGAGTCGGTCTACGCGACGCGCGGCGGGCCGGTGACGCCGCGGCCGTGGGGCGTGACCACGCAGACGGCGACGAAGATCTACGTTCACGTGCTCGACTGGAACGATGAGCTGCTGGCGCTGCCAGGCCTCGGCAAGGTGAAGGGCGCGACGTTGCTCGCCAGCGGCGCGCGCGTCGAGATCACGCCCCTGCCCGGCGGTGTGGTGCTGCGGCTGCCCCCGGCGTCGCGCGACCCGGTGGACACCATCGTAGTGGTGGAGAAGGCGCCGTGAAGAGCGCGGCCGCGCTGCTGGTGCCCGCGCTGCTCGGGGCGCAGGTGGCCCAGTTCCGCGTGCACGAGACCGCGGGCCTGCGGCGGTTCAGCTACCCCGTACGCGGCAGTTTCGCCACTTCGCACGCGCCGGACGGCCTGCGCCTGCTCGAAGAGGGAAAGCCGGTCGCAGCCCAGTTCACCGCGCGCGAGCCCGGCCGGGTGGAGGTGGATTTCGCCGCCAGCCTGGGGCCGCACGAGAGCCGTCGTTATCGCGTGGATGCGGGCGCACCGGCGGCCGCCGCCGAAGGCATGCGCGTCGAGGAAACGGATTCCTCCTATCGCGTGCGTCATCCCAACGGCCTCGAGTTCGAGGTACCCAGGAATCTCCTCGGGATGTTGAAGGCTGCCAGGACGCCGCGCACCTCGTATCTGTTGCCGGACTCGCAGGGCCTGGTGGCCGTCTACCGCGACGACATCGAGTTCCGTGCCGGCGGCATCGGGCACTGGGGCACACCCACACGGTCGCGCGTGGTGAAGGCCGGTCCGCTGGCTTGCGCGCTGCGGTTCGAGGGAATGCAAGGCCTGCGGGGCGACCGCAGCGTCGCCAGCGTGGTCGAGATGGAGTTCCCGCGGTCGAAGTCGTGGGTCGAGATTGTCTGGACCGTCGAGGATCCGCAGGGCTTCGTCTCCGGCCTGATCGCGGACCTGAACCTGAACATCCAGGGCCCGCCCACGCTGGTCGATTTCGGCGCCACCAGCATGGCCTACGTCGCCCTGCGCAAGGACCAGGCGGCTTCGTTCGTCGCCGCGCGGGAGGGAGAGTGGAGGATCGACGTGGGCGGCCAACCCTACGCCTCCGGCAGCGGCGTTGGGGAAGGCTGGGCCCACGTGATGGATTCTGAGCGGGCCACCGCGGTGGCGCTGGCCGAGTTCACCCGCGCGCCGGGGGTATCTCGCGAACGGATCGACGTATCGCCCCAGGGCCGGCTCGTCGTGCGCCGCGATTTCCGCGGGGGCGAGCGCAAGAGCCTGCGCTTCTGGCTGCACTTCGTCGGCATGCCGGTGCAGGTGGGAGCCGCCACCAGCCCGCAGTCGATGCAGGCGCCGCTGGAGGTGGTTTGGGAATGAAGACGGCCGTCGATGCCGAGCAAATCTTCGCCGCCGCCGATCGCATCCGGCCGCTGGTTCACCGCACGCCCGTTCTCACATCGGGGAGCTTTAACGCGCGTACGGGCCTGCCATCGTTTTTCAAGTGCGAGAACCTCCAGCGCGGCGGGGCGTTCAAGATCCGCGGCGCTTCCAATTTCCTGTATTCGATGACGCCGGAGGAGCTGCGGCGGGGCGTGGTGGCTTACTCCTCCGGGAACCACGCGCAGGCGGTGGCCATCGCCGCGCGCGCGCTCGGCGCGGCGGCCACCATCGTCATGCCCTCCGACGCGCCGCGCGCGAAACTGGAAGCGACGCGCGGCTACGGCGCCTCGGTGGTCACCTACGACCGCCTGACGGAGAACCGCGAGCGGATCGGCGGGCGCATCGCCGAGCAGACCGGCGCCACGCTGGTGCCTCCGTTCGATCATCCCTGGATCATCGCCGGCCAGGGGACGGCGGCGCTCGAGCTCCTCCAGGACGCGCCCGATTTCGACGCGCTGGTTGTGCCCATCGGCGGCGGCGGGCTGATCTCCGGCTGCGCGATCGTCTTGCGCCACCTGGCTCCCGAGGTGCGCATTTTCGGAGTCGAGCCGGAGCTGGCCAACGACACCTGGCGGTCGGTGGCGGCGGGCGAGCGGGTCGCCATCCCGCCGCCTGAGACCATCGCCGACGGCCTGCGCGCCCCACAGCCGGGGGAGATCACCTTCCCCATCATCCGCGAACTGGTCGACCAGGTCCTGCTGGTGAGCGAGGAGGAGATCCGGGAGACGGTTCGGTTTCTCCTCACGCGGATGAAGATCCTGGTGGAGCCGAGCGGCGCCGTCGCCGCCGCCGCCGTGCTGTTCGGCAAGCTGCCGGCCGGGATCGGCTCGGTGGGCATCGTCCTTTCGGGCGGCAACGTGGATTTCGAGCAGTTGGCGGCGCTGTGAAGGATCCCGGCGGCGGTTTGGCGTTATACTGGGATTGAATCGAGGCGCCATGAAACCCTACTTCAAGTTCGGTGCATTGATAGCCGTCATCATCGGCACGCTGGTGTGGCTGGCCGCCGGAGGCATCCAGGAGACCAAGACCTACTACAAGACCGTCGCCGAGCTCCGCGGGATGGGCGATGACGCCTACACCAAGCGCCTGCGCGTGGCCGGCGACGTCACCCAGGGCTCGATTACCCGCAAAGGCCGCGAGGTTCGCTTCCTGCTTCAGCAGGAGGCCCAGACGCTCCAGGTGGTCTACGATGACCTCGAGCCGCTGCCGGACACTTTCCGCGACGGCGCGCAGGCGGTGGCCGACGGCAAGATGGGCCGCGACGGGGTCTTCCACGCCACCCGCATCCAGGCCAAGTGCGCTTCCAAGTACGAGGCCAAGCCCGGGCAGAAGCCCGCCGACGTGAAAGCCACCTCCTGAGCGCGCCATGGAGAATATCGGCGCCCTTGCGATCCTGCTGGCCTTCTGCCTTTCCGTTTATTCCGTGGCCGGCTCGCTGGCCGGGAAGTGGCGGCGCAACCTGTTCCTCATCGCCAGCGCCCAGCGCGCCGTCTACGCCGTCTGGCTGCTGTTAACGCTCGCTTCCGGCCTGCTGGTGTGGGCGCTGCTCACCAGCGATTTCCGGCTCGCCTACGTGGCGTCGAAAAGCAACCTGTCGATGCCGGCCATCTACAAGTTCGCGGCCTGGTGGGGCGGCCAGGAAGGCTCGCTGCTGCTGTGGAACTGGATACTGGCGAGCTACGCGGCCGTGGTGGTCTTCATGAACCGCCGGCGCTTCCGCGACATGATGCCCTACGTCATCGCAACGCTCATGGTGACCCAGGCGTTCTTCGTCGCCCTGATCGCCTTCCCGTTGAGCCCGTTCGAGGTGCTGGCCGTTGGCAAGGAGATCACGGCGGTGCCCGACGGCAGCGGTCTGAACCCGCTGCTCCAGTATTGGGCGATGGCCATCCACCCGCCCATGCTCTACCTGGGCTACGTCGGCTTCGTCGTACCGTTCGCCTTCGCCCTGGCATCGCTGATCACGCGCCAGCCGGGCGACGCCTGGATCCACACCACGCGCCGCTGGACGCTGGTCACCTGGCTGTTCCAGAGCACCGGGGTCCTGCTCGGCGCCGGCTGGGCCTACGCCGTGCTCGGCTGGGGCGGCTACTGGGGCTGGGATCCGGTGGAGAACGCCTCGTTTCTGCCGTGGATCACCGCCACCGCGTTCCTGCACTCGGTGATGATGCAGGAGAAGAAGGGCATGATGAAGGTGTGGAACATCGTGCTCATCTCCACCACGTTCTTCCTGTGCATCTTCGGGACGTCGATGACCCGCTCGGGCGTGCTCAGCTCGGTGCACGCCTTCGCCCAGTCGCCGATCGGGCCGTGGTTCACCGCGTTTCTCGCGCTGGGGGTGGCGCTGACCGCGTGGCTGATCCTGGACCGTCTGGATTACCTGAAAAGCGAATCGCAACTGGAGAGCGTGGTCTCGCGCGAGTCGGCGTTCCTGTTCAACAACCTCATCCTGCTGGCGGGGTGCTTCGCCATCCTGTGGGGAACGGTGTTCCCGCTGATCTCGGAGGCCGTCGCCGGCGAGAAGATCAGCGTGGACGCGCCGTTTTATAACCGGATCAACGTTCCCATCGGGCTGTTCCTGCTGCTGCTGACCGGGGTGGGCCCGCTGGTCGCCTGGCGGCGCAGCTCGATCGAGAGCCTGCGGCGCGCCTTCCTGTGGCCCGTCATCGCCGGCGCGGTTACCGCCGCCGTGCTCGCCGCGCTCGGCGTGCGCCACTTCTACGCGCTGATGTCGTTCGGGCTGAGCGCGTTCGTGATGTGCACCGTGTTGACGGAATTCTGGAAGGGCTCGCAGGCGATCCGCGCCAAGAGCGGCCAGAACCTGGCGCGGGCCATGGTCGAGCTGACGCATCGCAACACGCGCCGCTACGGCGGCTACGTGGTCCATGTCGCGATGGTGAGCATGTTCATCGGCTTCACCGGGGCCGCGTTCAACCTCAAGGAGATCTACGAGGTGAAGGCCGGCGACAGTTTCCGACTCGGTCGCTACGAGATGAAGATGCGGCAGATATCGAGCGGCGACAACGACAACTACACCTGGCGCAATGCCGTGATCGACATCCACCAGGGCGGCCGGCTCATCGATACCATGCAGCCCGAACAGCGCCTGTACAAGGCCAGCCGCCAGCCCAGCTCCGAGGTGGCCATCCGCCGCGCGCTGCACGAGGACCTGTACGTGAACTTCGCCGGCACCGCCGATGACGGCAAGGCGGTGATCCAGGCCTACGTGTTCCCGCTGGTCGCCTGGATCTGGATCGGTTACTGGATTCTGCTCGTCGGGACCCTGATCTGCCTGGTGCCGAGCAAGGTCCGTCTCCAGTTCGCGAAAACCAGAGTATTGGGAGTGGTCGCCCGTGATGCGCCCGTGGCGCAATAGTCTTCTTCCGCTGGTTGTGACCGCGCTGTGCCTGGGACAGAGCGCTTCGCAACTCATGCGCCCGGAGATCCGCCGCGTCGGCGCGCACCTGGCCTGCCTTTGCGGAAACTGCAAGAACACGGTCGGCGACTGCGCCATGATCGGCTGCCACTACTCGCACCCGGCCCGCGAAAAGATCGACAAGCTGCTGGCGGAAGGAAAACCGGACCAGGCCATCGTCGCCCGGTTCGTCAAGGACGAGGGCCGGCGCGCCCTGGCCATGCCGCCGGCGGAGGGATTCCACCTGCTGGCGTGGGTGATGCCGTTCGTCGCCATCGCATTCGGCCTGGCGGGCATCGTTTGGTTCGTTCGCACGCGGCTGCGGCGGCCTGGCACCGCGGTCGCCCTGGACGACGAGCTGGTGTCGCGGTACCGCGAGCGCATGGATCGGGACCTGGCGAAGCTCGATTGATGGTCGTTGCCGCGGCTGCCTTGATGATTGTCGGCGCGGTGGTTTTCCTCCTGCTCATCCGCCCCGGCGACATCCCGGCGCCCGATCCCCCGTCTCCCACCGCTCACCTCGAGGAACGTAAGGCCAGGATCTACGAAGGCCTGCGCGATTTGCAGTTCGAATACCGCCTGGGCAAGTTCTCCGACGTGGATTACCAGCGGACCAAGCTCGACTTGCAGAAGGAGCTCGCCGTCGTGCTGGCGGCCATCGACCGGCTCCAGCCCAATACCGCGACCGAGACGGCAGCCGAAGAAAAGCCGCCGCCGCCGGCCAACGTTTGTCCGCATTGCGGCGCCCGATTCGAACAGGCAATGAAATTCTGCGGCGAGTGCGGCAAGAAGATGCAGGAGTCGGCATGACGCGCCTGGTGGCGATCCTTCTGCTGGCTTCTCCGGCCTGGTCGGCCGTCGACGGGACCGTGATCAACCGCACCACCGGCGCCCCGCAGGCCGGCGCCACAGTCACCCTCTACCGTCTCGGCGAGGCGGGCATGGAATCGATCGAGAGCGTGAAATCGGAGGCCGGCGGCGCGTTTCGCATCGACCGGGTCGTCTCCGGTCCGCACCTCGTCCAGACGGCCTATGACGGGGTGACCTACAACCACATGCTCCCGCCGGGCAGCCCGACCACGGGCCTGACGCTCGAGGTCTACAATTCCTCGGCAAAGCCCGGCCAGGCGCGCGTGGTGCAGCACATGATCCTGCTCGAACCCACCGGCGGGCGGTTGCAGGTCAACGAGAGCGTCGTCTTCCGCAACGAAGGCAAGACCGCCTGGAACGATCCCGAGCGCGGCACGCTGCGCTTCCTCCTCCCCGAGGCCGCCGGCGGCAAGGTGCGGGCGATGGCCCGAGCGCCACAAGGGATGCCCATCGAGCGGGCCGCCGAAAAGGCCGCCGAGACCGCCGTGTACAAGATCGACTTCCCGGTCAAGCCCGGCGAGAGCCGCTTCGACCTGACCTGGGAAGTGCCGTTCACTTCGCCCGGCGCATTCGCCGGTAAGCTGCTTCACCAGGGAGGCCCGGTGCGGCTGATCGCGCCGGCGGGAGTGACCTTCCAGGGGGAGAACTTGCAGTCGCTGGGCGAGGAGCCCACCACCAAGGCGACCATCTACGAGCTGAAAGGGCACGAATACAAGCTGGAGATTCAAGGCACGGGAACGCTGCGCCCCGCCGAGGGGGCCCAACAGGAGGGCGGTCCCGGCATCGAGCAGATCCGACCGCGTCTCTATGACCGGCTCTACCCGATTCTCGGGCTGGTCCTGCTGATCCTGCTGGTCGGAATGGCGCTGGTTTACCGCCGCGGCGCGGCGCTCGCGACGCCCGCCGCACCGGCTCCGGCGCCGGTCGGCCCGCGCAAGGGGAAACGCCGCTGATGCCGTCCACGGTCGCCGTCGACGGGGTGTGGAAATACTTCGGCGATTTTCCCGCGCTGCGCGACATCCGGATGGAGGCGCAACCGGGAAGCTGCGTCGCGCTGCTGGGCCGCAACGGCGCCGGCAAGACCACGCTGCTGCGCATCCTCGCCGGGCTGTCCCAGGCCTCGCGCGGCCAGGTCCGCGTTCTCGGCGAGGATGTCCGCCACGAGCCGGCGCGGCGGCGCATCGGCATGCTCGGGCACGGCATCGGCGTCTACGATGAGCTGTCGGCGGTGGAGAATCTCACTCTGTTCGGAAAGCTCTACGGGCTGGCCCAGCCGCGCCGCGCGGCGCTCGAATGGCTCACCCGTACGGGGCTGGAACCGGTCCGGGACAGCCTGGTGCGCGAGTTCTCCCGCGGCATGCGCCAGCGGCTGGCGGTGGCCCGCGTTTTCCTGCATGCTCCCGAGGTGCTGCTGCTGGACGAGCCCTTCACCTCGCTCGACGACCGCGCCATCGCGCTGCTGCAACAATTGCTCCGCGAGGCCGCGGGGGGCGGCTGCACGGTGATCCTCTCCACTCACCAGTTGCGCGAGGCGCTCGAGCTGGCCACGCACGTGAGCCTGCTTCATCGCGGAAGCCTCTCTTACTCCGGAGAGCGAACCGCCCAGATGCTCGCCGATCCGGGCTGGCTCTACCGCAGCTACGGAGACCCGGGATGAGCTTTTTCGGCGGCGCCTGGACGGTGGCGGCCAAGGATCTGCGTTCGGAATGGCGCACGAAGGAATCGCTCAACGCCGCGGTCTCGTTCGCCCTGGTCATCCTGCTGCTGTTCAGCTTCGCCTTCGATCCCGACTCCGAGCAGACGCGGGAGTTCTCCGGCGGCCTGCTTTGGCTGGTGTTCGCCTTCGCCGGCACGATGATACTCAACCGCAGCTTCGCCCGCGAGATTCCGAATGACTGCCTCGACGCCCTGGTCGCCTCCCCGGTTTCCGGCGCGGCGCTGTTCGCCGGCAAGGCGGTTGCCAGCTTTCTCCTGCTGATGGCGGTCGAGCTGATCGCGCTGCCGGTATTCGGCCTCTTTTACAACGTGCGCTGGGGCCGGCAGTGGGCGCTGCTGCTGCTCGTAGTGGTCCTCGCAACCTGGGCGATGACGGTGATCGGGACCATGTTCAGCGCCCTCACGGTGAACCTGCGCCTGCGCGAGCTGATGCTTCCCGTGCTGGTCTACCCGATGATGATCCCCGCGCTGATGGCCGCGATGCAGTTGACCACGGTCCTGATCGCCGGCGAAGCGATCGCCGGCGACAACCTCATCTGGCTCCGCCTGCTGGTGGGGTTTGATATCATTTTTACCGCACTGGGTCTGGGACTGGTCGAGACGGTCCTGGTGGGTTGAGATCCGCCATGCGCGAAAAGATTCTTTACGTGCTGGCCGCCGCGGCGGCGCTGCTGCTGGCGCGCAATCTCCACGGCATCCTGCTGCGTCTCCCGGACGAAGCGGCCCAGGGAGCCATTTATCGCATCATCTTCTTTCACGTGCCGGCCTGGTTCACCTGCTTCACGGCTTTCCTGGTCGCCGGCGCCGCCAGCGCCTGGTACCTGTGGCGCAGGAACGCCCGCTGCGACGCTCTGGCGGTGTCCGCGGTCGAGGTGGGGCTGGTTTTCACCACCGTCGGGCTGGCCACCGGCATGATCTGGGCGCGCATCATCTGGGGCATCTGGTGGACCTGGGACCCGCGCCTCACCTGGGCGCTGGTCACCTGGCTGATCTACGGCGGCTACCTCATGTTGCGCCGGGCGATCGACGATCCCGACACGCGCGCGAAGAACTCCGCGGTGCTGGGCATCTTCGCGTTCACCTCGGTAGTGATTACCTACAAGGCGATCGACTGGTGGCGCACCCAGCACCCGGCCGCGGTACTCAGCTTCCGCACCGGCGGCGGAACCATCGACGCGGCGATGGAGTCGATGTTCTACTGGAACTGGCTGGCCATGCTGCTGGTGGCGGCGATCCTGGTGATGATTCGCATGCGTCAGGAGGAGGTCGGCCGCGAGATCGACGCGCTCCGGCGGCGCGCTCACGCATTGTAGAAAGGGACCCGTCGATGGACGCGCGTAATTTTACCTATATGTTCTACGGCTTCCTGGCCGCGTGGATGATTCTGGTGGCGTACCTGGTGTCGCTGGTGGCGCGCGAGCGCCGCATCCGCGCCCAGATGGACGGTCTGAAACGAATGTTGGATCAACGGGAGCAAACCTGATATGCATCGACGCAAGATTCTGCAACTGGCCGCCGGCGGAGCGCTGGCAGGCTTCACGACCGGGCGCGAGCTGGCGGCGCAGGCGCGCGTGGAACGCGCCACCCGCGGGATGCCTTCCCCGAAGATCAAGGACATCCAGGTGATCGCCACCGCGCCGGCCGGCCTGCGGCTGGTGGTGGTCAAGGTCCTCACCGACCAGGACGGTCTCTACGGCTACGGCTGCGGCACCTTCACCCAGCGCGCCGACCTGGTGGTAGCCGCCGTCGAGCGGTACCTGAAACCGTTCTTGCTCGGCAAGCCGGCCGACCGCATCGACGACACCTGGCAGGCCTGCTACAACAGCTCCTACTGGCGCAACGGCCCGGTGCTGAACAACGGCATCAGCGGCGTCGACATGGCGCTGTGGGACATCAAGGGCCGGCAGGCGGGCATGCCCGTCTACCAGGTGCTCGGCGGCAAGTGCCGGGAAGCGGCCGATTGCTACGGCCATGCCAGCGGCGGCGAGATCGCGCAAGTGATCGAGAGCGCGCAGCGATACATGGCGCAGGGCTTCCGCCATGTCCGCGTGCAGGTCGGCGTGCCCGGCATGGCCGGCTACGGCTCTGGTCGCGGCTCGGCGACCGTACCCGCGCTGCACAAAGGGCCGGTATTCGAGCCGGCCGTCTATATCCGCCGCGCGTTGAAGCTGTTCGAGGAGTGCCGCAAGCAGTTGGGCGAGGAAGTCGAGCTGCTGCACGACGTCCACGAGCGCGTTACCCCAACCCAGGCGCTCCAGTTTTGCAAAGACGTCGAGAAGTTCCGCCTGTTCTTTTTCGAGGACCCGTTCTCGCCGGAGGACATCGCCTGGTTCCGCATCACGCGCCAGCAGTGCTCGACGCCGATCGCCATGGGGGAGCTGTTCAACAGCCCGCACGAGTGGAACCCGCTGATCGCCGAGCGGCTGATCGATTACATCCGCGTCCACGTATCGCAGGCCGGCGGGCTGACGCCCTGCCGCAAGATGGCGGCGATGGCGGAGGCGTTCGGCGTACGCACCGCCTGGCACGGCCCCGGCGACGTCTCACCCTTCGGCCATGCCTGCAACGTCGCGCTGGACCTGGCGTGCTGGAACTTCGGCGTGCAGGAGTACTCCGCATTCAACGAGCGGACGCAGGAAGTCTTCGAAGGCTGCCCGGTGATGAAGGACGGTTATCTCTACGCCAACGAGGCCCCGGGCTGGGGCATCGAGGTGAACGAAAAGGCGGCCGCCAAGTACCCGTTCGGAAGCTTCGAGCAGGGCGACCGAAAGCTCTACAACGGCGGCTGGGGCGAGGTACGCAAGCGCGACGGCACGTTGATCAAGCAGTAGTGTAGCGTCCGGGAAATGACTGGACACTCCCATCCGCGTTCATCGGCGTTTATCGATGGCCGGCAGACGCAAAGAACGCAACGACTGCCTCGGCAAGTTCTCGATCTGCTTGCCGCGTGAAACTCTGAGAGATGAATTCTCCGACTGGACGATGCTAGAATCTTGGACACTGCGGTAGCGCCGTTGAAACAGGAGCGACCATGAGCGCAGATGTTACGACTCCCGCTTCCTGGCAGGACGATCTCTCCCCCATCCCGCCCGGCCAGTGGAGCTACGACCGTGCGGCGCACTTGCTCGAGCGCGCCGGCTTCGGCGGCGCTCCGGAGGAGATCGAGGAGCTCGCCGCCCTGGGTCCGGCCGCCGCCGTGCGCCGCCTGGTCCACTACCAGCAGGTCGCCAACGTCGCGATGCCCGAATTCGACGCTTCGGGGATCTTTCCATCTCCGGACTTCGTCCCGCCGCGACAGGAGAACTTCGCCCAGGCGCTGCGCGATGCGGCCGCCACCGGCGAGGCGTTCGGTGTGAAGCTGGAGCGCACGCCGGACACCGCCTGGCTCCAGCCCCTGGTGAACGCGCTGTACTACTACCGCTTCTCCAACAACGGCGAAATCGGGCGGGTGGCGCGGTGGCTGGCGCAGCGCATGCTCATCACGCGCCGTCCGCTGGAGGAAAAACTCGCGCTGTTCTGGCACGGCCATTTCGCCACCGAAAACGACAAGGTCCGGGACTATCGCAAGATCCTGGCGCAATGGGACCTGTTCCGGCTCCACGGCAACGGCAGTTTCCGCGACCTGCTGCTCGGGATCTGCCGCGACCCGGCCATGCTCATCTACCTCGACGGTCTGAGCAACGTCAAGGGCCATCCGAACGAAAACTTCGGCCGCGAGATCCTGGAGCTGTTCTCGCTCGGCGTAGGCAATTACACCGAGAGCGACATTCGCGAGGCGGCGCGCGCCTTCACCGGCTGGGGCCTGGACGGCAACCGTTTCACCAGGCGCGCCGAGCAGCACGACACAGGCGAGAAAGGCGTGTTCGGCCGCAAAGGAAACTTCGACGGCGAACAGATCGTCGACCTGGTCCTCGAGCACAACGCCTGCGCGCCGTTTATAGCGCGCAAGCTCTACCGCTACTTCGTGCGCGAGGAGCTCTCCCTCGGGCTGGAGAAGCGGCTGGCGGGCGTGCTGCGCCGGAATCGCTACCGGATCGCCGCGTTGCTCGAATCGATATTCCTCTCCAAGGATTTCTACAGCCCGGCCTCCGTCGCCACGCAAATCAAAAGCCCCGTGCATCTGGCTGTTTCCACCTATCGAAAGCTTGGCCTCCGGGAGATCCCGGGCACGCCGAATTTCAACGCCACCACCAAGGCGCTCGGCCAGCAGCTCTGCGCGCCGCCGAACGTGGCGGGCTGGAAAGGCGGCAGCACCTGGATCAATCCGTCGACGATGATCGAGCGGCAGAACTTCGCCCGCTACGTTCTGTTCCCCGGCGAGATCCCCGTCCCCGCGCGGCGTCCCATGGATTTTGTCGGCGATATCATCGGCCAGCAGCCCTACCAGCAGATGGCCGGGATGGCGCGCCGTGGCGACTACACCAGCTTTCCGAACATGTCCATGGAGGAGTCCGGATTCGCCCGCCGGCCGGGAACCGCCAACGAGACCTACAACGTCTTCCGCGGCGTCTACAACGGCGGCGTCCGAACTTTCCAGGTGCTGAAGATCGACCCGCCCAAGCCGGCTGCGATCGACCTGGCGGGTTTGCTGCGCAAGGATGGTGCGCGCAACGCGGCAGCGGCGGTCGACTCGCTGGCGCGGCGATTCCTGCGCGCGCCGCTCGGTGCGGCCGATCGCGGGGACCTGGTGGCGTTCCTGCGAACCCGCCTGGGCGGCGAGGCGATCGATTTCGCGGCGCCGAGCCTGGAAACGCAATTGCGCGAGCTGCTGCACCTGGTGCTCAGCCTGCCCGAGTATCAACTGGCGTGAAGGAGGAGGACTGACATGGCCAACATCCCAACCTGCCGGCTCCGCGGCTCGCGCCGCGATTTTCTGCGCAGCGGATTCTTCGGCGTGGGCATCGGCGCCTCGATGCCGTTGGTGTTCCGCCACAGCGCCCTGGAGGTGGCCGCCCAATCGTTCCTCGAGGACAAGGAAGCCCACCCGGAACGCATTCTTGTCGTGGTTGAGCTGGCCGGCGGCAACGACGGTCTCAACACCGTCATCCCTTACGGCAACGACACCTACTATAAGCTGCGACCGCGGCTCGCCATCCGCGCCGCTGACGTGCTGAAGCTCAACCCGAGGGCCGGCTTGCATCCCTCGATGACCGGCTTCCGCGCGCTGTGGGACCAGGGACAGCTCGCCATCGTCGAGGGCTGCGGCTATCCGAATCCCAATCGCAGCCACTTCACTTCCATGGAATACTGGCACACCGGGGTTCCCAACGCGCCGGAATCGCTCGGCTGGGTGGGCCGGTTCGCCGACTCCTTCTGGCGCCAGCCGGCGGCGGGGCGGATTGTCAACATCGCCGAGCGCCAGTCGCTGGCCGTGCAGTCGGACCGGCACGCACCCATCGTGTTCAGCGACCCGAACCGCTACGTTCGCGCCGGGGATCCGGCGCAGGAGTCGCTCTACCGCAACATTCTGGAGCGGGACACGGTGCAGGCCAACCGCACACTCACCTTCCTCCGCGGCATCGCCAGGACCGCCGCCGATACCTCGGTCAAAGTGCGCCAGGCGGTGCGCGATTACCGCACGCCGGTCTCCTACGGCTCGGAGAGCTCGGTCTCGACGCTCTCCACCGACTTGAAGAAGGTCGCGGCGCTGATTCACGCCGGATTTCCCACGCGCATCTATTACGCGGGTATCGGCGGCTTCGACACGCATGCCAGCCAGCCCGGCGCACAGCAGGGCTTGCTGATGTATGTCGCCGACGCGATCGAGGGTTTCTGCAAGGACTTGAAACGGATCGGCCGGAGCGCGGACGTGGCGGTGATGATGTTCACCGAGTTCGGCCGCCGGGTCGCGGAGAACCAGAGCGCCGGCACCGACCATGGAACGGCCACGCCGATGTACATCGTCGGCGAAAAGGTCCGCGGAGGCTTTTACGGCGCCCATCCCAGCCTCGAGGAACTGGACTCGAACGGCGACCTGAAGATGACCACCGACTTTCGCCGTGTCTACGCCACCATGCTCCAGGAATGGATCGGCTACGGCGACTCCAGGGCCGTCCTGCGGGGCGACTTCCCCGGTCTGGGTGTTTTTGCCGGCCGCGGGTGACAGCACGCCTGTTTTCCTTTTGTGCTATCCTGTGATGGTATAAAACTGTTGAAAGGAAGACGAGGAGTTCCCACGTAGAATGGCCCTGGCGGCAGAGGTTAAAACACAGACGGTACAAAAGTACCGGACGCACAAGACAGATACCGGCTCGCCAGAGGTGCAGGTTGCGATCCTGACTCACCAGATATCGCAGCTTACGGGGCATTTCCAGGCCCACAAGAAGGATCACCATTCCCGGCGCGGGCTGCTCAGCATGGTCGCGCGCCGGCGACGGTTGCTCGACTACTTGAAGCGCTGCAACCCGGAAAGGTATAAATCCCTCATTGAGAGGCTCGGGATCCGCCGCTAGCGCCCGTCCCGGTGGACGGTCTACCCTCAGCAAGACCAATGCACCGTACGTCGCTTATCGCTACACTCCAGTCTCCTTGACAGGGCCGAATGCACCCGGGAGCGCCATCGAGGCGACTGCACGGGCTCGGACCCGAATTGGAGAATTTTCCCATGTTACATTCTGTTGAAATCGACCTGGATGGTCGCCCGATCATCCTGGAAACAGGCAAAATCGCCAGGCAGGCCGACGGCGCCGTGCTGGTTCGTTCCGGAGACTCGGTGGTCCTGGTGACCGCCTGCGCGAACGACGAGCCCAAGCCGGGAGCCGCATTTTTTCCGCTTACGGTCGACTACCGCGAGTACACCTACGCCGCCGGCAGGTTTCCGGGCGGCTACATCAAGCGTGAAGGCCGCCCGTCGGAGAAAGAGGTTCTGACCAGCCGCCTGACGGATCGGCCCATCCGGCCGTTGTTCCCGGAAGGGTTCACCTGCGAGAGCCAGGTGATCGGGATGGTGCTGTCGGCGGACCCGGAGCATGACCCCGCGCCGCTGTGCATCATCGGCGCCGGCGCCGCCTTGGCCGTTTCCGATATCCCGTTCCATCACCTGCTCACCGCCACGCGGGTGGGCCTGGTGGACGGCCGGCTGGTGGCCATGCCGACCTATGACGAAGCGGCCCGGGCCAGCTTCCTGATCACGGTCGCGGCCACACGCGACGGCATCGTGATGGTGGAGGCCGGAGGCAAGGGCGTGCCCGAGGGGCAAGTTGTGGAAGCGCTCGAGTTCGGCCACGCGTGCTGCAAGAAAATCATCGAAGGCGTCGAGAAGCTGGTGGCCGCGGCGGGCAAGACCAAGCGTGCTTTCGCTCCGCCTGCGTTGGACCCGGAGCTGTCCGCGCGGATCGAGAAGAGCTGCCGCCGGGAGCTGATCGATGCTCTGGATACCGCCAGGCACCCGAAGCTGGAAAGCCAGCACCTGGTCTCGCAACTGAAGAAGAAGGCCATCGAGGCGGCGACCGAGGAGAAGAAGGCGGAAGCAGTCGAGTTGTTCGAACGGCTCAAGGAGCGCATCTTCCGCGAGCAACTGCTGCGGGATCGCCGTCGTCCTGACGGGCGCGCGTTCGACCAGATCCGTCCTTTGGGAATTGAAGTCGGCGTGCTGCCGCGGACTCACGGCTCGTCTCTGTTCACACGCGGGGAGACGCAGGCGCTGGTGACGGTCACGCTCGGCACCAAGGATGACCAGCAGCGGCTGGAGCTGCTCAGCATCGGCGACACTTCCAAGCGTTTCATGCTGCACTACAACTTCCCGCCGTTCAGCGTCGGCGAGGTCTCCTTCCTGCGCGGCGCCGGCCGGCGCGAGATCGGGCACGGCGCTCTCGCCGAGCGCGCGCTCTCCGCGGTGATGCCCGACGAGAAACAGTTCCCCTACACGCTGCGCGTGGTCAGCGACATTCTCGAGTCCAACGGCTCCAGCTCGATGGCGACCGTCTGCGGCGCCTCCCTGAGCCTCATGGACGCGGGTGTGCCGGTCGCCGCGCCGGTCGCCGGCATCGCCATGGGCCTGGTGAAGGAGGGCGACGACTATGCCATCCTTACCGACATCGCCGGCGCCGAGGATCACTACGGCGACATGGATTTCAAAGTCGCCGGCACGCGCGAGGGAATCACGGCGTTGCAGATGGACCTGAAGACGCCCAACATCAGCACCGCGTTGATGGGCGAGGCGCTCGAGCAGGCCCGCCGCGCGCGCCTGTTCCTGCTCGACAGCATGGAGAAGGTAATCGCGACGCACCGGCCGGAAATGTCTCCCTACGCCCCGCGCATCTACACGCTGACCATCCCCACGGCGAAGATCCGCGAGCTGATCGGCCCGGGCGGCAAGGTGATCCGCGGGATCACCGAATCCACCGGCGTGAAGATCGACGTGGAGGACGACGGCACCGTGAGCATCTTCGCCGCCGACGGCGAATCGGCCAGCCGCGCCATCCAGATGGTCAAGGATATAGTCGCCGTCGCCGAGATCGGTAAGACCTACCTCGGCAAGGTGGTCAAAATCGTCGACTTCGGCGCCTTCGTCGAGATCTTCCCCGGCACCGACGGTCTGCTGCACATCAGCGAGATCTCCGAGAACCGCATTCGCAATGTCGAGGACGAGCTCAAGCTAGGCGATCAGATCCTGGTCAAGGTGCTGGCGCAGGAAGGCAACAAGATCCGCCTCAGCCGCAAGGCCGTGCTGCGCGAGCAGCGCGACAAGATGAAACAGGCGGAGCGGTAGTGGGACAGGCGTCCTCGCCTGTCCAGACTTCTGCCACGGGCTGCTGGTGTACTGAATTGGAAGTTCATTAGATAAGTTCACATCGTGGGGCGGTCCCCCAGGACCGCGGCCGACGCCCTCGTCGGCCTTGTTTGGGCACTCGAATAGGGTCCCCGCAGAGCCGGACCAGGGGGTCCGGCGCGGACGAGGGCGTCCGCCCCACAAAGACTTATGTGGCGAACTTGTAACTCAGGACACTAGCCGCGCAACCCGGCCAGCACGCCGCTCATGAACGCCATCGACTTGATCATCCCGGCGAGCGGGTTGTCGGCGTTGATCTCGTATTCCAGCATCACCCCGCCCTGGTAGTTCATCCGCTTCAGCTCGCGGAAGATCGCCGCCATCGGCATGGCGCCCTCGCCGACCGCGCACTGGGCGGCCCCGTTGCGCAGCTCGCGCAGGTCCTTGACGTGCATGTCCAGCAGCCGCGCGCCCGCCAGGCGAATCGACTCCACCACGTCGACGCCGGTGCGCGCCGTGTGGCCGATGTCGATGCACAGCCCCACGCGCGGGTCCATGCCGTCGATCGCCTTCAGCACGCTCTGCGGGGTGGGGAAGTGGCGGTCCTCCGGGCCGTGATTGTGGATGGCCGCGCGGATGTTGTATTCCTTCACCAGCTTTTCGACCGCCGGCAGCGTGGCGGGCGTCGGCGCGCAGACTATCAGCGGCATGCCCGCCCCCTTGGCGTACTCGAACATGCCGCGCAGCTCGCTCGGGTTTTGCAGCGAGATATTGCCGCCGCTCAGGATCACCAGGCCGGCGTCGTGGAATTCCCGCCGCCCCGCCTCCAGCTCCGGCGGCGTGCTCTTGTAGAGCAGGTGGAACTCCTTGACGCTGACGTAGCGCGTCCCCGTCTGCTGGATCATCTCGATCGCCTGACGACGCGGGAACTTGCGCAGCGAATAGCTGGCCACTCCCAGTTTCAGATCGCCGGGACTTTCCGCGGCGCCGGCCGCGGCCGCGGCCAGGGCGCTTCCAAGGAATCCTCTTCGGGTGGGCATGACTCTCTCCTATTTGTAGTTGATAAACATCGGGCTCGACCAGGCGATCATCCCGTCTTCCTGCTGCAAGCGCACGTAGTAGAAATGCCGCGAGGCGATGTCGCCCTTGTCGGTGAACTCGAACTGCACATTCTGCTGCTTCGGCTCGGTGGTGTAGATCACCTTGCTGTCCTTGACGATCTCGACCTTCGCCACCGGCCGCGTGCCGCGCGCCCGCACGCGAATCGGCAGCGCCTTCTTCAAGGCGAACTCGTCGCCCATGAAGTGCGTCCCGAGGCGGACGTCGAGGATGATGTTGTCGGTGGCGCCGTAGGTGTGGCGCTTGCGGATGGCGTCCAGGATCCCTTGCCGGCTGGGGTCCGGAGTGAAGACCATCGCGTAGGAGATGTGCGTGGAGCCATGGTCGGAGCTGGTGATGATCCCGAGCTTGTATCCCTTCGCCCAGGCGTTGGAGACCATGCCTTCGGGCTGGTAGCCGGCCTGTTTCATGTGGGCCGCGTCGCGCGGATCCTCGGCGGCAAACGGAGCGCCGAGCTGTTCGTAGTTGGTGCGCGCGCCCTGGTAGATCTCGACCACCGGCTCGAGCTCGGGATCGTTGTCGCGCCAGTCGGTCCCCATGCGCGTGGCCGAGGTGTGCGAGATGGCGACGCCGTTGAGCCGGCGGATCTCCTCGTAGAGCAGCTTGGTGTCGTTCGAGACCAGCTCGCCGGAGTCCACGCCCGGCTCGTCGCCCTGCGGCGAGATCCCCAGGCCGAACCCCTGGGCGCCGTCCTTCAGGTGGAACGGCGTCACCCGCGCCTCGGAACGTTTCGCGAAGAACATGTTGCGGTGGCCGTTGGGGAAGGTGGCGCTGCGCTCGTAGCCGAAGATGGGCACGTAAGTCCCCGGCACGTGGTACATGTCGGTCATCTTCTGCGTATACCACCACCAGTACGGCCAGGAGCCGCCCTGGTGATCGGTGGAGGCGCCGAAGTCCATCGACGCCGCGTCGATCATGTAGCGGTAAAAATCCTGCAACGAGCCGTCGGCGCCGCCGCCGCCGTCCCAGCTCAGCTCGGTGTGGCGGTGAAAATCGCCGCGGACGATGCGCAGCCTCTCGCCGCCCACCAGCGCCACGTAGGCGCGGATCGCCAGCAGGTCGCCCGGCTCATCCGGATGGCCGGCCGCTACCTCGAGCTTCTCCGCCTGCGGCGAGCCCCACACGGGCGCCGCCACCGAGGAGGGCGTGGGCAGCCGTCCGGCGAAAATCTGCTGGCGCATCGGGCGATGCCAGAAGTTTTCCGTGCGGCTATCGGAGTCCCACACCAGCGACAGCCCGTCGGCGACCGCGGCGGCGTTGATACGCGTGCTCGAGCGGCCCAGGCTGTTCGGCACGGCCATCGCCTCCGTCCAGCGGCCGCCCTCCAGGTGCGTCAGCCGGTATTCCCAAAAGCCGCGGTTGGGAAAGACTTGCCCCTGCGCCTGGCGCGACAGGCGCGACTTGGCCGCCACCCAGACCGATCCGCGGCCGTCGGAGAACACGTGCGGCTGGTAGGTGTTCCCGTCTTTGAACACCGCCGCCAGCGGGGCCGCCGGATCGCGCCACTGGCCGCCCTCCCACGAGCGGATGCGCGGCTCGCGCACCGCGCCGAGCTGCACGCCCGTGCGCCGGTCGCGCAGGATATAGCCCTGGTCCTTGCCCCAGTTGGGCATGCCCGCCTCCCAGGCGACCCAGACCCGGCCCGCCGTGTCCAGCGCCACAGTGGCACGGCTCTCGAAGCGCGGCGTCGCGGCGACCGCCATCTCCTCTCCTTGCAAAGCGCCGCTGGCAATGCGCGAGAGAAACACGTCGTAGTTGCCGCTCTTGTAGCTGTCGTAGGCGATCCAGGCCGTGCCGTCGGGATCCAGCGCCACCGCCGGCTCCCAGTCGTTGGCCGCGCGGTTGGTGACGCGGATCTCGGCCGACCATTTCTCGCCGTCGAACGTTTTGAGGAAGATATTGCTGTTCTTCGCGCGGAAGCCCTGCCAGGCGAGCGCGAAGCGACCCTTGCCGTCGGAGGCCAGCCGCGGGTTGATGTCCGGCAGCGGCGCGTTGGTGAGCCGTTCGAGCGCGCCCCACTCCTGCTTTTCCGGATCGAAGCGCCGCCCGTAGAGGTCCCAGTTGCCGGCCGCCATCTGCGACCAGACCACCCAGACGCGGTTCTGCGCGTCCACAGCCACCTGCGGCAGCCAGTTGTCGCCGCTCGATCCGGGCACCCACTGGATGTTCCCCCACTTGCCGGAACTCCAGCGGCGGATGGCGATGTCGTCGCGATCGCCGGCGAAGCTCAGCCACGCGATCCACAGCGAGCCGTCGGGCGAGGCGGCGATGGCGGGCAGATCGTCCTGCCGGTACTGGTGGCCGACAGCCGTGGAAGTGATCTGGCCGGCGAGATGGCAGGCGAACGCGCCGGCGGCCAGCAGCAGTCGCGATAGAGGACGCGTCCACATGATGACTAACAGAGATATCACTACACAAGCGGCGCGTCAAATTCGGCGCGAATCGACCGGCCGAGCGGTCACACGGGAAACGTGACCGAGGGATTGTGGATGGCCCACCAACGCTCGGCCTGCTGCGCGCTCCACGGCTCCTCGATGGGGATGGCCGCCAGGGCGTGAGCCAGATCGAGCGCGCTCTGCGGTCTGTTGACGGGATCCTTCTCCAGGCAGGCGAGGACCAGCCGCTCCAGCTCCGGTGGAACCTCCAGCTCGGTCCGCTGCGAAGGAGGGGCGGGCGTGGATTGCACGTGGGCCAGCGCCATCCCCACCGGGTTGGTCGCTTCGAAGACGAGCTGTCCGGTGATCAGCCAGTAGGCCAGGCACCCAAGGGCGTAGAGGTCGGTGCGCGCGTCGACATCGCCCTTGCCGATGGACATCTCCGGCGCCATGTAGGCCGGCGTGCCGGTGGCCGTTCCTTCCCGCGTCAGCCGGCTGTCGATCTCGCTGACTTGCAGTTGCACCAGGCCGAAGTCGAGCACCTTGATGAAGTCGTAGTTGAATCCCAGGCGGCAGACGAAGACGTTCTTCGGCTTGATGTCGCGGTGGGTGAGCCCGCTGGCGTGCGCCTCGGCCAGCGCGTCCAGCGCCTGCAACAGGAAATAGATGACCCGCGCGGCCGGCAGCGGTCCGAAGCGCTGGATGAAGGTCTCCAGGTCCATGCCCTCCAGCAGCTCCATCACGTAATAGAAGGAGCCGTTCTCGCTCACGCCGAAATCGTAAAGGGCGACGCTGTGCGGCGACCGCAGCGCGGCGGTGGCCTTGGCCTCGCGCTCGAAGCGCCTGCGCACCGCCATCACGTGCTCCTCCGACTCGGCGCGCAGCGCCTCCGGGCGGATCAGCTTCACCGCCGCCACCCGTCCCAGCCGTCGATGCTGCGCCCACCAGACTTCGCCCATACCGCCCCGGCCGAGCAGGTGAATGAGCTGGTAGTTGCCCATCTCCGGGGATCCGGTCGGCTGCGGCGCCACCATCTGGTGCGCGCGCCGCGAAAGCGCCACCGCCCCGGCGGCGATCAGGAACGTCGGGAAGAACAGCGAGACCCACTGCGCCGCTGCCGGTGACGGTTGACCTCCGACTACGTGTACTGCCAGCCCGAGCGGGCCCATGAACGCGGTCGCCAGCGCCGCCAGCGTCGTCTTGCCGAGGGTTCCCGGCACCACCAGAACGTAGAAAGCGATCCAGATCCCGACCGCGGAATGGCCGCGCAGAACCGCGTCCGGCGCCCAGGCGATGGCGTGCTCGAGCAGCGCCAGAAAGAGCCCGCCGAGCACCTGGAAGATCAGACCCAGGTCCAGAACCAGGCGCCCCGAGAGCTTGCCGCTGAATGCGAGTCCGGCCGTGGCCGCCGCCGCCATCAGGCCGGCGCCCATGCTCACAAGGTAGAGATTCCCGGCCTTGGCCGGCGCGATCAACCCGGGCTGCACGAAGCTGCCGAGCGCGTACATCACCACGAGCAGGCCGGCGTAGCCGACGGCCAGCCAGGCCAGCCGCCGGGCGCCATGTTCGGCCACCTCCTTGGGGATGCGCGCAATCCGGGAGGTGGAGACGTGGACCAGCGTGGTCCGCCCCATGTCATTCGGCGGGCCCGGATTGTGTTCGACGAGTTCCTCCATCGCGGGTCCCTTAACAGAGTATCGACAGTCGAGGCGGAGCGCAAATGGCTTCCCCTGGCGACGCGGCGCACCCAGTGGCGGTAGCTACCGGATGCGGCTCGGACCCGGAGACCCCATCGCAGGCGGATTCTGGCCGGAGGGCGGGAATGAGAACGGGTTGGACGGTGCGCTCTGCGGCCCGCCGACGCCACCCTGTGCGCCGCGCGTTCCGCTCGGCTGTCCCATCATTCCGGCGCCCACCCGCCGGTCCTGCTTGAGGTCGTAGAGGAACTCCCACTCGTTGTACTTGCTCCGCTCGTTGTAGACCTTGATTCCTTCCATCTCGACTTTGCTCGCCACGCCGGCTATGCCGCCGCCCACCGTTTGCGCGGAGACCGCTTGCGCCCCAGGCATGCCTCCCGGGCGAGGCGTGGTGAGGATCTGGCGGATCAGGTCGAGCGCCTGGTTTTGTCCTTGGCCGGGCGGCGGCGGCAAACCCGTGCCGAGGGGAGCCGGCATCGGGAAGAAGCCCCCACCTTGCGAGCTGACAGAACCCGTCGGCGACTGTGGAAACGGCACCGTCGGTCGTCCGGCGACCAGGCCGGGCGGGAAAGAAGCCATTGAGCCGAACGGCGGCGCCGACTGAGGGTAGGCGGGATTCGGCTGGTTGTATGGATAAGGGAACGTCGGCTGTCCCTGCGGGTTGAGCGCCAACGGCGGGTTGTACTGGGGAAAGGGAACGGGCTGCCCCGGCTGTGTCTGCGGGAAAGGAAACGACGTTTGCGGCTGCCCCGGCTGCGGGAAAGGGAACGGCGACGGCTGCCCCGGCTGCGTCATTCCCGGCTGCGGGTACGGCATCTGCGGGTACGGCATTGGATACGGCGGCCCGGAGCCCGGATTCGGTTGTCCCGGCGGCTGTCCGGGAAAACCAGGTATGAGCGGCTGCTGGAAGCCTTCCTGCGGCGGGGGCTGTTCCTGTCCGGGATTCTCGCCGACCACCACGGCCGGGCGATCGCTGGCGCGTCGCATCAGGCCGGCGGACAGCGGACCCTGTGCGGCCGCGGGGTCGGATCCGAAGGCGGGCCCTTCGGTAATGAAGGTGTTCGCCGCCCGCTGCTCTTTTTCCTGCGCGGGCTTGTTGATGAGCGAATCGGTGAACACGCCCATCCCGTCGATGTGGATCAGACGCCACTCGTTCTTGCCGGTCAGCGGATCCTTGTAGCGGCGGCGCAGGAAGCGGATGTTGTTGGATTTCTCCAGGTCGTCCAGCGACGCTGGGTAGCGGTTGAACTTGCGCACGTAAAGCTGGATGGCGCGCCGGTACTGCTCGCCGCGCTCGATGAGCAGCCCCTCCTGGTGGCGCTGCCCTTCGAAGGCCACCCGCGGCAGCTCCATGTAGAGCATGATCGCCGCCGCGGCGGCCATGACGAACACGAACAGCATGGCGAAGCCGTTGTGGGACAGGCCTCCTGGCCTGTCCGGTCTGCTGCCACGGGGGCGCATCATCCCGCCTGTTCCTCCAGCCGCAGCGTCTGCTGGTGCTTGTGCTGCGTGTCTTCCACTACTGCCGAGTTTACCCCGATGCGGACAATCTTGTATCGATTCCGGATCAGCTCTCCTTCGGTGGCGACGAAAATCTCCTCCCCTTCGAGGAAAAAGGCGCGCCGGCTGCCTGCGCCCGAGGAGCTGATGTAGCCGTAGAACTTCAGCGGGATCGGCGGCGGAGGCGGCTTGGGGGGATCCTTGACTTCCACGGGCGCGGCCGGCTTGGCGCTGGCGGCGTCCTTGGGAATAATCTTCGGAACCTGGACCTTCGGCGCCGGCGGCTGGGAGAACTCGAACAGGCTGCGCTCGCCGCCGGCAACGGTTACCTGCTGGAGCCTGGCGAGCAGATCCAGGCGCAGCAACGGGTCGACGCTCATCGGGTCCGGTCGGTCTTCGGGTCGCAGCGGCTTGAGAGAGGGTCGAAACTCCTGCGTGGAAGCGCTTGCGGATGCGCGCGTCGCGGGGGCGGCGGTGACGGCTCGTCGGGAAGGCGCAGGTCGCGGCGCCGTCTCGGTTGCGATGGCAGGCCGCGCCGGCGGCGGCGCGGAGGATCGCTGCTCGGAGCTGTCGCCGGAGAAGTAGAGCCAGCCGGCCACCGCGATCAGCAGCGCCAGTACGGCGAGTTTTCTGGGTTCCCCTCCGAGTTTCATGGCTCGGCCTGCGCCTCCCGCACGAAGGTATTGATCTGGAAGCCTGCGTTCAGCATCCCGGCCGTCTGCTGGGGCGCGGCCTGGAGATTCTCGAGGATCAGGAAGCGCGCCGAGCGATCCAGCAGGTTGACGAACTCCACCAGGTCGGCGTAGGTGCCCTCGTAGTTGGCGGAGATTCTCATCAGGCTCAGCGTGTCGCTGCCCTCGACCGGCTCGAACAGGAAGGAGTGCTCTCTGGGTTTCAGGCCCGCCTCGCGCGCCGAGCGTGCCAGCTCGGCCAGGATGCTGGAGGACGCCGTGCGCCGGTCCATGAAATAACCCGCCAGGAACTTGTCGCCTTCGGCGCGCGCTTTATCCACCTTGGCGGCGAGAGTCCGCAGGCGCCCGATGGCGGCCTGCCGCGCGGTGGACTGACGGCGCAGGTCGGCGAGCTGCTGCTCGAGCTGCTCCGGCGAGCCACCGATCGGCCTCCATACCAGAAGCGCCGCCGCCAGGTTCGCCGCCAGCATCAGCCCGAGCGCCGCGCGCGCCAGCGTTCGCGGATCGCGTCCCAGCGCCGATCCCACACGCGAGGCCAGCGCCGGCGCGCTGGCGCTCGCACGCCCCCGCAAGCGATCAAAGCTCTTGCGCATAGTGGACACTCACCCGATAGCGGTAGAGCGGCTCGGATTGCGACGGAGGCAGCCAGTTGGTCACCGCGGTGGCGCCGAACAGCGGCGATTCCTCCAGCTTCATCAACATCTCGATCACCGGCTCGCCCGACTGCGCGCCGACCACCATCTGGAGCTGGATGCGGTTGTCCGCCATGATCTGCGGGCGGATCGAGATGAGGCGCACGTTGTGCGGCATCACCTGCTCGAGATCGCCGAAGATCCGCGTCCAACTGACGCCCTTGCGCCGCAGCAGGCTGTTGAGGAACAGACTGCGATCGAGGACCTCGGCGTTCTCCGCTTTCCGCAGCGCCGCCTCCAGGCGCCCCTGCTCGGCGGCCAGCGTGGCCACCTGTCGTTGGGCCTGTGCGATCGCCTGCCGCGCGTCGCCGGCCTCCTCGCGCGCCCTCCACGCCATCGTGATCAGGGCGACCAGCAACGCCATCAGCACGCCGCCGGCGAGTGAGGTCGCCACCAGGATCGGCCGCGTGCGGCGGAACGGCTCGCTGGCAAGATTCACCGGGATGGTGCGGCGCACGGTTATCCCTCCACCGCCGCCTCGAGATAGCCGAACAGCCCGGCATTCGTGCCGTCGGGGGTCCCCCAGCGCGAGCGCAGCGGCCCGGACGCCACGCCCAGCTCCGCCTCGGCGCGCTGGCGCAGATCTTCGGTCGACTCGCCGAAGCCGCACAGCAGGAGCTGGCGCGGCCGTTGGCCGAGCTCGTCCTCGACGTAGGCGAAGGTCGGATGCAGCAGCTCGAGCACTTCCCCGGCGGTCGCGGCGGGGAGCTCGACCGAGCGCAGCAGCTTCAGCCGCCGGCCGTCGGTGACCGCCACCGAAAGCGCCACGCCGGAGAGCTTGGCCGTTACCGTGATGCCCTCGACATGGCGAAGCAGGTCCACCGCCGCCAGCATCGAGGTGGTGATGAGCCCGGGCTGGAGACCGGCCCCGCGTACGGCGGCCTCGTAGCGGGCGACGATCTCCATCGCCGCCACGGCGACCACTACTTCGTGCCGGCCGCCGACGCTCGATGCGTGATAGGCGAGCACGGCCGAGTCCAGGTCGAACGGCACGGTCTTCTTCATCCGGAAGCGCACCAGCGACATCTGCTCGTCGGAGCTGGAGGGAAACGAGTCGAAGTCGAGCACCGCCACGCGGGCGCTGTAGTCGGGCAGGATCAGGGCCGCCGGGCGCACCCGATTGCCGTTGCCGGGCGCCGCCGCGCGGATCTGCGCCAGCAGCGCCTGGGGCCGCACCACGTTGTCGTGCACCGGAGAGACCGACAGCACGTCGGGATCGAGCGGCAGCCAGCCGATTTGAGGCGGCCGGCCGTGGCGGGCCACGGCAATCCCGCCCGGGGAGAACTCGAACACGAACGCCGGCGGCGGATCCTCCAGCAGGCGGCGAATGGTTTTCCAGATCGGCATGCGCGTCGGCTGTTATCCTTCGATGAACGTCACCTTGTTGATCTCGCGCAGCGTCGTGATCGCCTTGCGCACCTTCTCCAGCGCCGACTCCCGCAGGAAGGTCATGCCCTCCTCGCGCGCCGCCCGCTTGATCTCCGAACTCGGCCGCTTTTCGAGGATCATCTCGCGGATGCGCTCGGAAAGGTCCAGCAGCTCGTGGATGGCGGTGCGGCCGCGGAAGCCGGTGCCGCCGCACTCAAAGCACCCGGCCCCCTCGAAGAACGGGAACCCGCGCCACTGCTCCGGGTCGAGGCCGCTCTCGGCCAGGTAGCCGTCCGGATAGCTCACCGGATTGCGGCAGTGCGTGCAGATCACCCGCACCAGCCGCTGCGCCAGGATGCAGTTCAGCGCCGAGACGAAGTTGTTCGGCTCCACGCCCATGTTCAGGAAGCGCCCGAGCACGTCGAAGACGTTGTTGGCGTGCACGGTGGTGAACACCAGGTGGCCGGTGAGCGCGGCGTTGATGGCGATCTGCGCGGTCTCCTGGTCGCGGATCTCGCCGACCATGATCTTGTCCGGGTCGTGCCGCAGGATGGAGCGCAGGCCGCGCGCGAACGTCAGCCCCTTCTTCTCGTTCACCGGGATCTGGGTGATGCCCTTGATCTGGTATTCCACCGGGTCCTCGACGGTGACGATCTTGTCCTCGTCGTTTTTGATCTCGCTCACGGCGGCGTACAGCGTTGTGGTCTTGCCCGAGCCGGTCGGCCCGGTGACCAGCACCATGCCGTAGGGTTCCTTGATGTAGTGGCGGAACTTCACCAGGTCCTGCTCGGAGAAGCCCACCACCTCCAGCGAGAGGCTGGCGAACTTCTCGCTCATCGACTCCTTGTCGAGCACGCGCAGGACGGCGTCCTCGCCGTAGATGGTGGGCATGATCGAGACGCGGAAGTCGATCAGCCGGTTCTTGTAGCGGACGCGGAAGCGGCCGTCCTGGGGCACGCGCCGCTCGGCGATATCCAGCTCCGACATCACCTTGATGCGCGAGATGATGGTCGTGTGCCAGTCCTTGGCGATCGGCGGCATGGCGTAGTGCAGCACGCCGTCGATGCGGTACTTGATGGCCACCTCGCCGTCGCGCGTCTCGATGTGGATGTCGCTGGCGCGCCGCTCCAGAGCGTTGAAGATGGTGGTGTCCACCAGCTTGATCACCGGCGCGATGTCGCTGTCCACCGCCGTCAGCCGGTCGATCGACAACGTCTCGTCGGCGTTGTCCTCTTCGGCGACCACGTCCAGGGTGAAGCCCTCGGTCACTTCCTCGAGCACCCTCTGGCTCTGCTCGGTCTTCTTCAGCAGGTCGGCGATCTGCGACAGCGTGGCCACCTTGAACCGCAGCTTGCGTCCGAGCAGGATCGACAGCTCGTCGATCAGGTTCAGGTTGCGCGGGTCGGCCAGCGCGATCTCCAGCAGCCCGTCGTGCGCCGTCAGCGGCACGAAGTTGTAGCGGAACATCAGGTCCACCGGGATCGAGCGGAACAGGTCGTGATCGATGCGCGCCTCGCGCAGGTCGACGAATTCGGAGCGGTAGCGGGCGGCCAGCGCGCGCGACTGCGCCTCCTCCTGCACGGGGTCCAACGGGGTCACGCGGTGGGATGCCATCGGTTCACCTCAACGTATCGGCCAGCGAGAAGATCGGCAGGTAGAGCGAGAGCAGCACGAAGGCGACGAAGCCGCCCATGAAGATCATGATCGCCGGCTCGATCAGCGTCAGCGCCGCCGTCATGCGCGTGTTCACGTCGTCTTCGTAGAATTCCGCCACGCTGTTGAGCATCGCCGGCAGCGCGCCGGTGGATTCGCCGACCTCGATCATGTCGATCGCCAGGCCGGGAAAGATTCCCGTCGAGGCCAGCGCCGCCGAAAGCGGCTGGCCCTCGCGCACCAGCTTGCGCACCCTGTCCAGCGCCTTCTGCAGCAGGCGCGAACCGAGCGACTCGGAGGACGTCTCCAGCGCCTGCACCAGCGGGATGCCGCCCAACAGCAGCGTGCTCAGCACGCGCCCGAACTGCGCCACCTGGTATTTCACCCACACGTCGCCGAACACCGGGGTGTGGAACTGGATCTTTTCCACCCGCTCGGCGCCGGATTCCGTGCGCGACCACAACCGGAAGGCGACCGCCGCCCCCGCCAGCGCCACCGCCCCGACCACGATGTAAGCGCGCGCCGTGGTGCCGACGACGATCAGCCACTGCGTCATCATCGGCAGGTTGGCGGACATGCTGCTGTACAGTTGCGCGAAACTGGGAACCACGTAGGTGACCAGGAACACGATCAGCGCGATCACCAGCACCACCAGCAGCGAAGGGTAAAGCAGCGAGAGAAAGATCTTCTTCCGCACCGCCAGCATCAGCCGCTGGTAGGTCATGTACCGGTCCATCACCTCGGCGAGCGAGCCGCTTTTTTCTCCCGCCATGATCGAGGTTACGTAGATGGAAGGGAAAACGCGCTGCGCGGCGAAGGCGGCCGAAAGCAGCGATCCGTTGCGAACCTCCTCGCGCACCGCCTTGATGTGGCGGGCGAGCTTGGGGTCCGTCAGCCGGTCCGCCAGCAGGTCGAGCGATTTCAGGATCGGCAGACCGGCGCGAACCAGCGTGACGAACTGCTGGTTGAAGATGAGAAATTTCGCCAGGTTGAGCTTACGCCCGCCGCGCCCGCCCAGCCGGCGCGAGAGGCCCGCCAGCTCGCTGCGCGGGCGGATCGAGTAGACCAGGTAACCCTGCTGGGTGTAGCGGTCGCGAAGCTCCTGCTCGGTCTCGGCGTCGGCCACCTGCTGGTGCATCTCCCCGCGCGGGTCGGCGTACTTGAGCAGCCACTCGGCCATCGCTACCGCACCCCCTCGGCGACTTCCACCAGCTCGGCCCCGGCCGGGACGCGGAATTGAAACAGCGTTTCATCGAGCGGCGGATCCAGGCGCTCCTGGTTCAGCGCGAATTCCATGACCGAAGAGTCCTGGCCGGTGATCACCAGCTTCCGGATCTGGAACGACGCGCTCACCGTGAACTCCACTTGCCTGTACGGGCTGCGCTCGGAGCGTGGGAGAGCGACGATGTTGGTCTCCTCCCCCGCGGCGCGCGTGCGGAATTCACGAAAATCGCGGCGGAAGTCCAGCCGGCCCATGAGGAAGGCGAGCGGCGCCCGCAGGTCCTCTGTCTGACGCAGGCGGCTCTTCTCGACGCGCTGCGCGGCCGGGTTGTAGAACCAGATGTCCTTGCCGTCGCACAGGAACAGCTTTCCCGAAGGGCCCATCCCCGGACTATGATACTCCCAGCGCATGCGGCCGGGCTTGCGGAGATAGAGGACGCCGGACTCGGTACGGCGGCGACCCTGGAAGCTATAAGATTGATCGAAAAGGACTTGCATGGTTTTCGGCCGGTTGTAGCGGTCCTCGACGCCGCGCAGCAGCCGTTCCAGGTCCACTTCGGCGACCGCGGCCGGCGCCAGGGCAAGCCACACCCATGCGAACCTTGGCTTCACATAGAGTTAGACGCTGCCAGGTGGCCCGGCGTGGATTGAGTTTTGGGCCTGCCAGTGCGCTACAATCGGTTCCCAGTATGCTGCGTTTCCCGACAATGGCGCTGATGGCGGCGACCCTGGCGGCCGCGCCGGTGCACAAGTCGCCGATGGCGGGCCAGTGGTTTCCGCAGGAGAAGGCGGCGCTGGAGAAGGCGCTCGAGGAGAGCTTCCGGGCCGCGGAGAAGCGATCCGGCGCCCTCCCGCCGCGGAAGCGGATGCTTGCCCTGATCGCTCCGCATGCCGGCATCCAGTACTCGGGAGTAGTGGCGGCCTCCGGCTACCGCCTCCTGAACGGGCCGCGCAACGTGATCCTGCTCGGGTTCAGCCATAGGCGGCCGCTCGAGGGCGTCGTGATCCCGGATGTGGAGGGCTACGAAACGCCGCTCGGGCAAGTCGCGGTGAACCGCAAGATCGCCGCCGAGCTGGGGTTCCCGCGCAGGACGGAAGCCGAGTTGTGCGACCATTCGCTCGAAAACCAGCTTCCGTTCTTGCAGCGCGCGGCGCCGGCGGCCACGCTGGTACCTCTGTATGTCGGCGAGCTGGGACCCGCGGAGTTGGCCGCGGCCTCGCGCGCGCTCGCCGCCCGACTCGCCGCCGGCGACTTCATCGTGGCTTCCTCCGACTTCACGCACCACGGCGAAACCTACAAATACACTCCTTTTCCCAATGACTCGAATCTGCCGCGCAAGCTGCTCCAGCGCGCCATGCAGGCGTTCGAGAACATCGGCACGCTCGAGGTGGAAGAGTTCGACCGCTTCCTGGCGGCGACGGGCGATACGATCTGCGGACGCCAGCCCATCCGGCTGCTCATGGCCGCGCTGGCGCGGCTGAAGGAAGACACCTACCTGAGCCCCATCGACTACATGGCTTCCGGAGACCTGACCCGCGACTGGTCGCTCAGCGTCGGCTACGGCGCGCTGGGGTTTTACCCGGCCTCCGCCTTTCAGGTGGGCGACGAGGACCGGCGCAAGCTGCTGCGCAGCGCACGGCAGACGCTCGAGCGGTACCTGGGCGGCGCCCGCGAGCGCGCGCCGGTACCCTCCGCCGAGCGTGGTCCGGAGCTCGAACAGCGCACCGGCGTCTTCGTGACCGTACGCAAAAAGGGCGAGCTGCGCGGCTGCATCGGGACGCTCTCGGCCGGCGCGCCGCTGTGGGACCTGGTCGCCGACCGCACGCTGGCCGCCACCACCGCCGACCCGCGCTTCCCCCCGCTGGCGCGCGAGGAAGGCCCCGTCGCCCTGGAGGTCTCGCTGCTGACGCCGCTCAAGCGCATCCGCGACTGGCGTCGTTTCCGTCTCGGCCAGGGCGCCGTGCTGCTGCTGGGCGAAAAAAGCGGCCTGCTTCTGCCGCAGGTGGCGCGGGAATTCGGGTGGAACCAGGAGCAATTCCTGGAAAACCTCTCGCGCAAAGCGGGGCTGGATGCGAAGGCCTACCGCCAGCCGAACGCCACGCTCTACGTCTACGGCGCGCAGGTGTTCGGCGAGCCGGGCTCCCAGCCGCGGGCGGTCACCGGCGTCGATCACTGAGCCGCAGCGGCGGCACGCTTGAGTACTACCGCGGCGCGATCGGCGGCGGCCACCTGCTGAAGGAACTTGCGCAGTTCGCCGGCTTCCTCCGCGGGCACCCACACCTGCCGCAATTCGAACCACCTGGTGTATTTCAACACGTTGTCCTTCACCTCCATGGAACAACGATACGCAGCGAAGGGGCTCTCCAGGCGCACCGGCGCGGGAAGTTCGTCCACGGGATAGCCGGAGGGCAGAGTGATCTCCACGCTATCGGTTTCGAGCGCGCGGATATCGAAGACCAGCGGAAACTTCCTCGGCTTTTCTTCCAGGCCCCCGGCGTCTTTGCGGCCCAACACGCGGGCCGGAAAAATCAGCAAGTCTCCGGCAACCTGGGCGTAGCGATCGGCGGTGAACTGAAAGCTCAACTCCAGGCTCTCCCCTGCATCCTTCAGTCTCACCGCCTGCGCTCCCGTCAAGCGGAAGCTGGAGAGGGAGGCTGCAAGGATTTCTTCGACCATCTTCACGCGGTCAGCGCCAGCGGTTTGCAGCAGCCGGGTGCGGCGCAAGTTGCCCTGCATGCCCCAGCTCAGTTCTTTCACTTCTCCGGAAAGGGCCCCGGCCGGGCTGAGCTGGAACCAACCGCTACGCAACAGCCGGTTCAATTGAGGCAGCAACAACGGCAATTCCAGCAGTTCCCCGCCACCTTCGGTCACCAGCAGCCCGTGTCCGGCCTGAAGGTCGGAGGGAAGATCGCCAATTGGGGTGGAGGAGTCGGTCGGATCGAAGAATAAAAGCGGGCCGAGGGTCGGGTGCCGGAGCGTAGCAAACAGGGATGAGTTTTCCGGAACCCGAATGGCGGCGATGACGTGGTTGAAGCCGCGCCGGAAGGGGAAGCCCGGGCGGACAATACCGCGCCGGGAATTCAACAGGACGTAATAGGACTCCACACCTGCTTCCCGCAGCATGGCGTTGAGCAGGGTCACTTTGTCCTTGCAGTCGCCGTAACGGTTCTTCAGGACATCGTCGGCGGGATGCGGTTGATAGCCGCCGATGCCGATCTCAATGGCCACGTAACGTACTTCTCGCTGGACGAAGGCCGCCAACGCCCGGATCTTGTCGAGGACCGTGGCGGCGGGGCGCGCCAGCCTGGCGGCTTCCTGCTGGATGGACGGAGTGGAGCGGTGGCTGGTCTTCGTCAGTTCGGCATACCACCGTCCGACGTCTTGCCAGGAAGCGAGCGCGGCGCCGCCGGCTCCTGCCGGGCGCTGGCCATAAGCAATCCCCATCAGGCCGGCCACGGCTCGCCATGGGGGCATGGACGGTTCCGCGATCACAGCCGGCACGTCCTCCAGCTCCCACACCCATCGCCGCTCACCCGCGGCCCTCGGCGGGCGCGCCGGATAGTTCATCCAGTAAAGCTCGTACTCCCATCCGGAAGCCAATTCCAGAATGAACCGGGCGCGCCGCACCGGAATCTCCTCCTGAAAGTCCCAGATCTCCTCGCGAATCCACGGCCGGCGCTTTTGTTCGTATTCGAAGCCCACAACGCTGCCCGGATCGGCGCCCGGCAGGACCAGGACCTTGAAGCGCGCATCCTGGTACAGGACATCGGCGACCAAGGCGCTTTCCACAGCATCCTTCTCCTTGACTTCGTGCTCGGCGCCACTGAGTGTAATGGTCCAGCCTTTCAGATAGGTCAGCTCGGTCTCGCTGTCGAAATCCACGCGCAGGCGGGCCAGGCCGCGGCCTTCCGGCCGCAGGATCTTGTAGGCCCGTCGGAAGGCGGTGCGGATTTCTCCGGCCTGGGTTACGCGGTGGGTTTCCTCGCTCCACAGCACCACAGCCTTGACGTCGTCGGCGTATTTCGGCAGGGGCGAACGGGCGGCGGCCCGCAGCCAGTCGGGGGAGCCCCCGAGTGACGGCGTAGTGGTGACCAGGAAAGCCGCCAGGAACAACAGGAGAACGCTAGCGACCGGTTTGCGCTGGTACGACCCGCGCCACAGCTCTTTCCTCATCGTACGCCTTCACTTTCTCAAAGAAACTTTTCAAGTCCGGGTAGAACTCCGTGCGAAACAAAATTCCGTCCATGACCATCCGCCGACGGTACTGCACTGTTTGGGAGCCACGGGTAATGCTGAGTTCGAAAAGGGCGAACGTGGTGGTGAGGTTGCGTGCCGGCGGGGCGGTCTCCATCTCGAAGCCTGGAGGCAGTTCGATCGTGATTTGATCGGCCACCTGGTATGGGTAGGGAAAATACACCGGATGGATCCGCCGGGCATGGCGGAAAAGCGCCGGACGGTGGGCGTAATAGACTGACGGCGGAAAGAGGATCCGCCGCCCCTGGATATCGGCGAAATTCGGGATCTGAATCTTGCATTCCACTCGTAGAGGCTCTTCTGAGCTTGTCCACTCCCCGGCGGCGACGATCTCCACGGTGCTGGCAGGCGGTAGCCACTTTTTCACATCCTCCTCCAATTCTTTCCGCCGCCCGGCTTCATCTTTGCCCACGGCGCCGCGCCTGCGGCTCAGCGCCTCCTGCCCGGTGAAGGCCACCCGGAGCTGGCCCTCCAAAGTTCCGGTTGGCAAGAGCCTGAAGTTGGCGGTTCGCTCGGTCACAGCCGTTTCACTGCGCGGGCGCGGCGTGGCTGCCATGATGTGGGCTGCGCCCAGATGAATTCCACGGGAATCGGTTTCCTCCCAAGGCAGAATGCCGTAAGGACAAAAGGGCGTGGCGGGATCGAGGAACAGGGGCCCGGAAGGGAGGTCCACCTCCACCACCATGGCGTTGAGCTGCCGGGGATCCGGCACCGTAGACGCGAACACCGCCGAGTCGCGGGTGGTGATCTGTACCACGTGGGCTTCAAAGCCTGCTGCCCGGGCCAAAGCCACAAAGAGAAAGTTGATCTCATTCCCGAAAGCGTAGCCGAGATTCAGCACATCCTCGACATTCTTGTTGGCGGGCGGGGGTTTCTCCAGCGCTCCCGGCTCCTCGCTGAGGCTGCGAACCTTTTGGACCCGTGCATACAGCTTGCGCAGCTTGGTTTCAGGGGGATCTTCAGGGGCTACCAGGTGTGCCGCCGCTCTCTCGATGCTCTTGCGCTTGCCGATGAACTTGTCCAGTTCTTCGCCCTCGCGCCTGCTGAAATCAGTCCAGAAATTGCCCGCCCCCACCCGGTACAGGAGATGGACCTGGCTCTGAAGCATCCCAGGCGGAGGCATGAGTTCTTCCGCTTCCAGCCCGGGGATATTCTCGATCTCCATGAGCCAGGTCCCGTCCGCTTGCTGGTGCGGCCGCTCCTTTCCAAGTGGCCGAACCCCGACCCATTCCAGCGTCACCTTGGGAAGTGGCCGGAGCGAAAAGCGCGCCCGCCGGGTGGAGAGTTCCTGTTGCAAACCCCACTGCGCCGTGGGCAGGTAGTATTCGTCGGTAATATCGTATTCTTCGGGGTTGCGGAGCACATCGGGGAACTTGCCGCGCCAGCGCGCACGCCAGGCGTATTCCAGGATGCTGCCGACCTGAACACCTGGCAGCGTAAAGGTCTTCACTTGCAGGCGGAGTCGCCGGCTCTTGATCACCACCTTGTCGAAGATTTGGCCCCGGAATTCCACGGCCGTCCCGTCGGGCTGCACAACCCTCGCCCGGATGTCTTCCACCTGATAACTCTTTTCCACGTGAGGGATTTCAATATCCGCGTGTCTCCTTCCGCTCTCGGTGAAAACCTTGATGCGGACATGATGGCGCTCAAACGATTTCGTATCGTCTTTGTGGCTTTCCCGGTAGAGAACCATGGCTTCCGAACCCGGCTTGGCTGGATTGTCCTTGAGCGCCAGTTCTTCGGCCGGGACCGGCAACCAGGCCTCTGCCGTTTGAGCGCGTGCCAAGGCCGCGCAGGCTAGTAGCGCAATCAGGAGCATCGGGACCTCCTCGTTGGGCCCAATGCAGCCGAACACCCAGTCTGGCCCAACCGGTCTTCCTTCAAAGACCAAGACGACAAACACGGAAAACCGGACCGGGAGGCATAGAGATTTGTGTGAAATAGAGCCTGGATGCGAAGGCCTACCGCCAGCCAAACGCCACGCTCTATGTCTATGGCGCGCAGGTGTTCGACGAGCCGGGCTCCCAGCCGCGGGCGGTCACCTGCGGCCGATCACTGAGCCGCCGCAGCCGGGTCGCCCTCGGGGGATCGGGATGCGGTAGAGATTCCGCTGCGCCGGGACGGAAGTGTCGGCTCGGGATCACCTTCACCACCGGGGGGGAGGCGAGATCGACCGGAATCTCCGGCAGCGGATTGGCGCCGCTGACCTGGAGGACAAAGGTGACGTTCAGGGCCGCTGGAAGAGATCGGTTCAGCCCGCTGCGGACCCGATCAGGAGATCGAGGCCGGCAGCATCGGCGAACGCCCGGAAATCCCGGTCTCGCGTAAGGAGAGGAATCCCGCGATCGATACAACTCTGGGCGATCAGGGCATCGCTGAGGCGCGCCTTGCGGCGCTTCGCCAGCACCTTCGATCGTAACTCGCCCGCCCGTTGCCAATACCCGGGGATGAGGTCGATGAGAGGCAGTTCGGAGAGGGTTTGTGACACCTCGGAAGAAAGTTTCGGGTCACTCAACACTTCGGTGAGCACCACGGGCACCATGAGCACCTGCCGATCCTGGAGCGCCCTATCGAGCAGTTCCGCGTCCTCTCCGCCATCTCCTTGCAGGAAGGCGATCCAGGTGCTGGTGTCGACCCCGATCATCGGTCGGCTTTCAGCTCAGCTAACGTGCGGGTGAAGCGAACCTTGCCCCGCAGTCGCCGCAGCCTTGCGTAGGCCTGCGACGCTGCCACCAGTTGCAGGCCCGTACGAACGGTCTGAGTGATGCCGCTACCGGTGGCTCGTTGTGCCTTTTCGAGAAGCTCCGGCGGCACCTCGACTGTGATCTTGCGCGCTGTTTCCATGACGCCTCAACATACCATACCAGACACCAGTATTGAATATGGCCGCGCTGCTCACCGGCAGGCGGCGGACGCCCGTCCAAGTTCAGCGCTCGTTGGCCTTGAGCACCTTCTTGCGGAGACGGATGGATGGCCCGGCGATCTCGACGTACTCGTCCTGGCGGATGAACTCGATGGCCTGCTCCAGGTTCAGGATGCGCTGCGGAACCAGCCGGATGGCCTCATCGGCCGTGGAGGCGCGCATATTGGTCAACTTTTTTTCCTTAATGATGTTGACGTTGAGGTCGGCGTCGCGCGCGTTCTCGCCGACGATCATGCCTTCGTAAACCTCGGTGCCCGGGCTGATGAAGATTTCACCGCGCTCCTGGAGGTTCCAGATGGCGTAGGCGGTCGCCTTGCCTGCCCGGTCGGCAACCAGCGAGCCGGTGGTCCGGCGCGGGATGTCCCCCTGCCACGGCGCCCAGGAATCAAACAGCGAGTTCATCACGGCGGTGCCTCTGGTATCGGTGAGCAGTTCGGTGCGCAAGCCAATGAGGCCGCGCGAGGGCACGCGAAATTCCAAAAGCACACGGCCGGATCCGTGGTTGACTATCCTGGTCATTTTGCCTTTGCGCTCGCCAAGCTTCTGGATGACCGCGCCGATATACTGCTCCGGGCAGTCAATGACGAGCGCCTCGATCGGCTCGTGGATCGCGCCGGCGACGGTGCGGGTAATGATCTCCGGATTGCCGACCATCAGCTCGTATCCCTCGCGACGCATCATCTCGATGAGGATGGCCATCTGGAGTTCCCCGCGGCCCATGACCTTGAACGCGTCCGGGCCGCCGGCCTCCTCCACGCGGATGGAGACGTTGGTGAGCAGCTCCTTTTCGAGCCGTTCGCGAAGATGCCGGGAGGTGACGAACTGGCCCTCGCGGCCGGCGAGCGGAGACGTGTTCACGGTGAAGGTCATCGCAATCGTCGGCTCGTCGATCGCGACGTGCGGCAGCGGCGCGGGCGTATCGGGATGCGTGAGCGTCTCGCCGATGGCGATGCCCTCGACCCCGGCGATGGCGAGAATGTCGCCGGGGCGGCCGACGGTCTCCTCGACGCGCTTGAGGCCTTCGAAGGAGTAGAGCCTGGTGATGCAGGTGCGTTGCAGCGAGCCGTCCAGCTTGGCGATGCCGACCTCGTCGCCGAGGCGTAGTGTGCCGGCGAACACGCGCCCGATGGCCAGCCGGCCCAGGTACTCGCTGTAGTCGAGATTGGCGACCAGAAGTTGCAGGACGGCGTCGGGATCGCCGCCGGGTGCCGGGCAGTGCCTCAGGATCGCTTCGAACAGCGGTCCCAAGTCGGTGCAGGAGTCTTCCGGAGATGTCTTGGCGGCGCCCGCGCGCGCGTTCGTGTAGATGACCGGGAAATCGAGCTGGTCCTCGGTGGCGTCGAGGTCGATGAACAGGTCGTAAATCTCGTTGAGCACGGGCTGCAAGCGCGCGTCGGGACGATCGATCTTGTTGATGACGACGATGGGAGGCAGGCGCGCCTCGAGCGCCTTCATGAGCACGTATCGGGTCTGCGGCAGCGGGCCCTCGCTGGCATCCACCAGAAGCATGACGCCATCGACGAGCTTGAGGGCGCGCTCCACCTCGCCGCCGAAATCGCTGTGGCCGGGCGTATCGACGATGTTGATCTTGATCCCGCGGAAGCGGACGCCGGTGGTCTTGGCCAGGATGGTGATCCCGCGCTCGCGCTCGATCTCGTTGGAATCCATCACGCGCTCGACCACGACCTCGTTCTTACGGAAGATGCCGCTCTGCCGGAGCATGGCATCGACGAGGGTGGTTTTGCCGTGATCGACGTGGGCGATGATGGCAATGTTGCGGACGTTGTCGGTCGACGAATCCATACCGCCCGACGCGCGGTGCTCCAGGCCGGTGGGAGTGCTCACCTCACTATGTTCCCATGCCCGCTTGCCGACGCGCGCGGCGACGCTCGGCGCGTTATTAAAACACCAGCTTCAGACCGAACTGGAGGATGCGCTGGTTCTCGTCCACCACCGAGGTGATCTGGCCCCGCTGCGACGACGAGATGTTGCTGGCCGGCAGGCGGAAATTCGGATGATTGAACACGTTGAAGAACTCCGCGCGGAACTGCACGTTCATCCCCTCGGTGATCGCGGTGGTCTTGAGGACCCCCAGGTCGGTGTTGAAGAAGCCCGGCCCGCGCAGGATACTGCGGCCGGAGTTTCCGAACGTCCCCACGCGATTCGCGGTAAACCGCGTGGTGTCGTACCATTGCAGGAGCTTATCCCTCAGCGGCCGGCTGTCGCTCAGCCTGGCGTTGCCGCCGATGTAGTCGGCCCGGTCGCCGCCGACGCCGCTGAAGGAATTGTCGACGCCGCTCGATACCGTGAACGGGAACCCGCTCTGCAAGACCAGGATGGAGTTCACCTGCCAGCCGTTCAGCAGCTTGGCCGCCACACGGTTCACCGGCAGCCGCGGAATCTCCCAGAGGTTCGAGAACTTGAAATTGTGCGGGATGTCGTCGCCGGAAATTGAACGACTGATCGAACGGTTAAACGGGTTGGCCGTGGAGAGATCGTCCATCACCTTCGACCAGGTGTAGTTGGTCAGGATGGAGAACCCGCGCCCGAAGCGCTTCTCCAGGTTCCACTGCAACGAGTGGTAGCTGGAGTTGCCGGAGCCGTCGTTGCGGGTCACCGGGCCGAAGTTCGGGTAGATGCGGCGTTGCTGCGTGTTTCCGACCGTGGCGCCCGGACCGAAAATGGCCGGGTTCTCGGCGATCCCAAGCTGCAGGTACGTTCCCTTGTTGCCCAGGTAGGCGACGCTGGCCACCCAGTCCTTGCCGAACTGTCGCTCCAGCCGCGCCGACCAGGTGATGAGCAGCGGGATCTGGTAGTCCTTGGCGAAATAGGCCCGCACGTCGTTGAGGGGAGCGAAGACGAACCCCGGCCCCGGCACATCCGGTCCGAAGTTCGCCGGGAACGGATTCGCCAGCCCCTTGCTGCCGTAGGGATCTTCGAAGGCCACGTCGTTCAGGGTGAAGGTCCCGGCAAACGGCGCCACGTTGGTGAACGGGTTGTAGTTGCTGGACTGGATGGGCGTATAGTAGTAGCCGCTTCCCAGGCGCAGGCTGGTCTTGCCGTCCTGGGTCAGCCGGTAGGCGAGGCCGACCCGCGGTTCCAGGTTCCACCAGGTCGCCTCGGAGCCGCCCACCGGGCAGCCCGCGTCGTGGTTTTCGCCGCCATAGAGAAATCCCAGCGGCGCGTTCGGATACCGCGCCGAGCGCTGCGTCGTCCCCGGCTGGAAACACAGCACACGACCTTCGCGGTCGAAGTAAGGTATATAAGGATCCCAGCGCAGTCCCAGGTTCAGCGACAGCCGGTCGTTGACCTTCCAGTTGTCCTGCAAGAAAAAGCCCCAGCGGGTGCCCAGCAGGAATTTGAACTCGCCCCCGCCCTGACGCCACTGGGAGGCCCGGCCGAACATGAAGTCCGCCAGGCCGTCGCCCGAGAGCTGGCCGTTGAAGGTGATGTTGCCGGCCATCTGGAAGGTATTGATGATGTGATTGCGCACTCGCACGGCCTCGCCGCCGAAGCGCAGCTCGTGCGCGCCCGCCACTTTGGTCACCACTTCGCGGACGGTGAAATCCCCGCGATCGAAGTCGCCCAGGTGGTTGGTGCCGATGCTGAAGCCGCCGGTAACCGAAACGATGAGCTCGGGCGGGGCGTTCAGCTTCTTGACGTGCTCCGGCCCGAGGACCTTCACGCCCGCCGCCGCGAACCCGAAGTCGGTGCTCGAGAGCGACCCGCCGCGCTGGCGGTTCACTCCGAAGGTGCTATTCACCAGCAGCGTGGGCGCGAGGGTCCAGTTGTGGTTGATCGAGATGTTCTGCACACGCACCGCGTTGCCGGCACTGGTTGCGGCCAGGATGTTCGGCGGTCCCACCACCGGCGGCGCATCAAAGTCGGTGAAGTAGTAGCGCCCGCTCAACTGGTGTTTGCCCGCGGTGTAGTCCGCCTTGGTCATGAACTGGTTCTCAGTCTGTACGATGGGTGTGCCTGGGAAGCTTACCTGCCGGCCCGCTCCGCTGGGCAGGGGGATGCGGTTCAGGAAGAACTTCGACACCGCGTTGATGCGGCTCGCCGGAATGATATTGCCCGGCACCGCCGCCCTCGACACGGGATCGACCAATTGCCGCCCGGGAAGCAGCGAGGAGAAGTTCCCGTTTCGCTCCGCCGCGGTGGGCACAAACCGGATGATCCCGGCCGGCGTATTCCGCAGCCGCGTCCCCTGGTAGGTGCCGAAATAAAAAAGCTTGTCGCGCAAGATCGGACCACCGAAGCTGCCGCCGAACTGGTTGCGCTTCAGCGCGTCCTGCACCGGCGCGAAGAACTGCCGCGCGTTCATCGCCCCGTTGCGCAGGAAGTGGAATGCGCTGCCGTGCATGTCGTTGGTGCCCGAGCGCGTAATGATGTTGACGATCCCGCCGCCGGCATTCCCGTACTCGGCCGTGAAGTTGCTCGCCTGGAGGTTGAACTCCTGCACCGAGTCGGGGTTTGGGAACGGCAGGCTCACGTTGATGTAGGTGTCGTTGTGGCTGGTGCCGTCGAGCTGGAAGTTCACCTGGTAGAGGCCGGCCCCGTTCACCCCGGCGGTCTCCTCGCCCGGATACACGCCGCCGTGCCCGCAAATGCGGCAGGAATTACGCCCCAGGTCGATCGTGCCCGCCGCCAGGTAGATCAGGCGCTCCGGCCGGCGCCCATTCAGCGGCAGCTCGACGATGCGCTTCTCATCGACAAGCTGGCCGGCGGCCGCCGTCCGCGTCTCGATCAGTTCGGAATCGGCCTGCACCGTCACCTGCTCGGTGACCGCCCCGAGTTGCAGCGTCACGTTTTGCGTGGCCATCCGGTCCACGGTGAGCTGGATTCCCGACTGGATGTAGCTGGTGAACCCCTGCTTCTCAACCCGCAGCTCATAGCTGCCGACCGGCAGCCGCGAGAACAGGAACGATCCGGTCGTGTCGGACCCAACCGTCTGGGTAAAGCCCGTTTCCGTGTTGCGCGCAGTCACACGTGCCTCGGTAACCACGGCCGCCGTGGAATCGCGGACCGTTCCTCCCAGGCTGGCGGTGGTGTACTGAGCGGAAGCCACGCCGGCCAGCAGACAGAAAAGTGGAAACAACTGTTTCATGGTCGAGAACCTCCCTCCAATGGGGAAGATAGTAGCGCCGGGCCCGCCGGGAGTCAAGGCCAGGATCGGTGGAGGCCCGACTCACTGGCCGAGGAGTTGCAAGAAGCGTTCACGGGGCATACCGGCGGTCCGGATGCGACAAAGCTGCCCAGATATCATACCAATTTCATTTCTGACGGAATAAAGCTACCCACGGGTTAACTGCTCACCGCTGATCCGCCCCGTTGGCCATTCCAGATCAATGAGCAGAGACAGCGCGACACTCGCCTACGGGACGATGCAGATGGAGTCGCTGCCTGCGATGACACCCCCGCTGAACAGGCTGGCGGTCAGTGTGGCGATCCCGCTCCCCGGCGCGAACACGGCGTCCACATCCTGGATCTGAACAACCAGGTCCGGGTAAGAGTCGCCATTCACATTCTGGATACTCGCCAGCATGTTCTTGCCCACGACCTTCACGGCGAGGCCTTCCAGCTTCACGGAAGCGGGGTCGATGGTCGTTACATCCAGGCTCGCGCTGCCCAGAATGGCCACCGGGATCACCCCCTTGCCGTCATTGTTGAAACAGTTGGGGTTGCTGCCGGGCTTGATGTCGATCGCCACGGTAACAGCAGAGTACGACTTGCTGGCAGCCGTGACCGACGCCGCGCCCAAGTTGCAACTCAGTCCCGGGATTTCCAGGACTTGGTTTTGGCTGACGCTAATCGAGCTGCTTGTGCCTGGTGCGGGGAAACCCGGATCGGCGCTGAAGGAGGTTATGGAGGGCGTACTGCCTGGCTGCGTGTGCAGGGACCAGGCTCCCGTGGATACCGTCATAGCGCCGACGGAGAAATTGAACGAGCCGCCGGTGACGTTGGTGTACAGATCGACGAACGCAAAGGCGGTGGCGTCAAAGATGGCGCTGAAGGTTCCCGCTGCCGGCACGGTGACGGTTGTGGTAGAGCTACCCGCGGTTACCGTAAAGGTTTCGGTACTCCCGGGGTCGAATTGACCCGTTGTGGTGAGCAGTAGATGAAAGGCAGGGTCCAGAGTGGCCAGCGTGCTGTGAATCCCGGAAACCATTCCCGTTCCTGTAATGCTCACCGGGGTCGACACACTGTTAATCGTACAGCTCCCCGTGAAGGCGCCCGAGGGCGAAATGGTCGCTGTGTGCGTGATGAAGGGCGGTGCGAGGGGCGTCCCGAAGTGCACACTCACCGGCACTGTGTAAGGTGTGCCGCCCTGAGTGAACGAGAGGAAAAGTTGGGCCGGGCTCCCAGTGATGGACTCGAAGTCGATATGACCCAATGTGTCGCTTCCTGAAGGAACGGTTCTCTGCCAGCCATAGTCGTTGAACGTGGCGACACCAACGGAGGTCGGTGTGTTCGACGGAATAGGCCCACCGCTCCAGCTCCAAGCCCCTGAGGACATCACTAAACTGCCCGCACCATTGTTCTTGACGTAGACGCAGACTTGGACCCTGGTCCCAAAATTGGGGGCTAGCGGGCCGGACAACACCGATGACCACGTGATCCCCTTCGCGTTGTCAGTGCTCACTTGCACTATCATCGCTCCGGCAGCCGCGAGTGAGATGTTGCAGGTGTTATCAGCGGGAGTTCCAGGCGGTACAGCGGCGGAAGCGGGAGCCGCGTGGTACAAAGACGCCATCAAGACAGCTACGACCGCCAGACCCTTCAACTCTCTTTGCTTGAACATGGGTTATCTCCTTTTTCAGTTGAGATGGCATCATGCACGTTTTACCCCGGCCGTGGGAAGTGGAATAGGGTGGAATCGGGGGTGTTACACCCCTGGCCAGCCCCTTAGAGACGGCCATTTCGGGGGCTCGCTGGAGCTCCGAACCTGCTTTCGCCCCAGAGCCTAAAGGCTGCTAGAATCCAGGGTGGCATCGCGCCATGGCGACCCAAACCAACATCCCGCAGAGCTCAGAGGTTCAAGCGAGTCTGAAAGCGGCTCTGGCCAGCCCGGAGTTTCGTCACGCCGAGCGGATGTGCCGGCTGCTGCGCTTTCTGGTGGAAAGCGCGCTGGAGGGAAAGCTCGATCAAATCAAGGAAAGCCTCATAGGCGTCGAAGTATTCGATCGCGAGCCGGGCTACGACCCAAAGGCGGACCCGGTGGTGAGAGGCGAGGTTCGGCGGCTGCGTGCCAAGCTGGAGGAGTATTACCGGGAAAGCGGGCGCCAGGAAACAGTTCGTATCGACATAGTGAAAGGGCGCTACGTTCCGGAGTTTCGTCGGGTCGGGGTTACCCCTTCGGCCGCACCGCTGGCCGAGCTGCCGCTGACATGGAGAAGGATGATCCCGCGCCGGGGTTGGATCCTGGCCTGCACGGCGGTGCTCGTGGTCGGAGTGGGGCCGCTGGTTCGCTCCCGGCTGGCCTCCCGAAAACCCCTCGCCCCCCGGCCGTTCACCAGCGCCCCGGGCACCGAACGGACCCCCGCCTTCTCCCCCGATGGGCAGACCATCGCGTACGCCAGCGACACGGACATCTTCATCCAGCCGGTCGACCAGGACACGCCAGAGCGAGTAGCCCGGGCCGCGGAGTACCCCGCCTGGTCGCCCGATGGCAAGTCGATCGCCTTCCTGCGCCAGTTGACCGATTCGCAGCTCGTCGTTTACACGATTGCCCTGTCGAGCCGGGCTGAGAGAAAACTTGGAGAAGTGGCGCTGTCGGGCAAGCTGGACTGGTCCCCCGATGGCAAGCTGATCGCAGCCGCCGACCGCACCTCGCCCGACGCGCCGGCGGTCATCGTCGCGCTCTTGCTGGAGACGGGAGGCAAAAGGCAGATCACGAGGCCGACGCTGGACACCTGGGGCGACTCGCTGCCGGCCTTTTCCTCCGATGGCCGCGCCTTGCTGTTCCGGCGGAGCACCGGGAACGGCATAGATGACCTGTACGTGCAAGCCTTCGATGGCAGGGCAGTGGTTGGGGAACCGCGCCGGCTCACTTTCGAGAGCAGCAAGATCGAGGGCTATAGCTGGAGCGCGGACGACCGCAGCGCGATCGTTTCGGTCCCCCGCAAGCCGACGGGGCGTAGCCTGTGGCGGTTTCCGGTAGCCGGAGGGGAACCGGAGCGGATCGTCGAGGCCGGGCCCGGCATGGTGACGCCGGCGGTGGCCCGCAGAGGCGATCGGCTGGCGTTTGTCAGCGGGGTTGTGGATACCAACATCTGGGTGACTTCCACGCAAAGCGTCGCGGGAGGAGCGCTGGGCGGCGCCGCGGTGATCAACTCGACGAAGCTGGACACCAGCCCGCAGTTCTCACCAGACGGGCGGCAAATCGCCTTCCGCAGCGCGCGCAGCGGCGCCAACGAAATCTGGGTTTGCGGCGCAGACGGAAATCGGCCGCGCCGACTGACCGATTTTGGCGGTCCGGTAACGGGCAGCCCGCGCTGGTCCCCCGACGGACAGTGGCTGGTGTTTGATTCGCGACCACGCGGCAACGCCGACATTTTCGTGATCCCGGCCGGCGGGGGCGCGCCGCAACCGCTCACCGGCGAGCCATCCGAGGAGGTGGTGCCGAGCTGGTCGCACGACGGCCAGTGGATTTATTTCGCCTCCAACCGCACCGGCAAGTGGCAGGTCTGGAAGCAGCGGCCGAAGGGAGGTCAGGCTGAGCAGGTGACCTGGAAGGGGGGATTCGCGCCCTTCGAGTCGCCGGACGGCCGCTTCGTGTACTACGCCCGCGGGCTCAACGAGCCCGGGCTGTGGAGAATTCCGCGGTCGGGCGGTGAAGAAACGCAGGTGGCCGAATGGCCGGCGGCCGGCATGTGGGGCCAGTGGGCGATCACCGGGCAAGGCGTGTATTTTTTGAAACCTGAAGGATCCGATATCGGCCTGAACCCGTCCATTCAGTTCCTGGATCTGGCGACCGGACAACGCCGCAAGCTGGGCATTATGACCAAGCGTCCGGTCTTCGCCGACGGTGGGATGGCCGTTTCTCCTGATGGCCAGCGGCTTCTATATACCCAAATCGATACCTTGGGGAGCGACATTTACCTCTTGGACGGATTCCGCTGAACTCCTGCCAGCCCGCGGGGCAACCCTACTCGCGCCTTCCAGGATCAGCTCCACAGTGCCCAGGTTCTCCAGGGCCTTCTTCTTCGTGCCGCCGCATGAGGAGACGTCGAGCTCAAGCGCGTGAGCCACAAAGGTGCGTCCCTCTTTGAATGCGGGTGGTGAGTTGACAACGCGGGGCGCCACTCCGCCGCCTGGCGGGGGCAGCCCCCTGTAGGGGCTCGTTATGATAAGACTACCAGGGAGGTCTCCCATGCTGCGCAACTACGCTCTGCTGTCCGCGACCTGGCTGGGCTTGTCCGCCATGGCATTCGGCCAGGCGGGTCTGGGCTCCATCTCCGGCACGGTGGTGGATTCCGTTGACGCCGTCGTGCCCAAGGCCGCCGTCAAGGTTCTCCAGCTCTCCACGAATTCCGAGCGCGTCTCGGTTACCAACGACGACGGCATCTTCAACATCCCGTCGCTGGTCGCCAGCGCCTACACCATTGCCATCAGCGCGCCCGGCTTCAAGGAGAAGCGGATCGAGAATCTCACGCTGAACGCCTTTCAAACGATGACGCTCGGCCGCATCATGCTCGAAGTCGGCTCCGGGCCGGCGACGGTGATCACCGTCAGCGCCGAGCAGCAACTGATGACCACCGAGAATGCCGTGCGCGCGGAGACCATTCAGTCCAACCAGGTCACCGACATGCCGCTCCAGGGCCGCAACTGGTCGACCCTGCTCAAGATCATTCCCGGCTCGACGCCGCGCAACGTCAACGCGATCAACGGCCGTGAAGCCGGCTACGACGGCTACGGCGATTTCCGCGTCAACGGCAAGGCCTCCAACCAGACGCAGGTCAACCTCGACGGCGGCAGCAACGTCGACCATGGCAGCGACACCAAGACCACGGTGACGCCCAGCCTGGAGGCGATTCAGGAAGTGTCGATCCTGACCAACAACTTTCAGGCCGAGTACGGCATCCGCGCCGGCGTGGTGGTGAACATCGTCACCAAGTCGGGCTCCAACCAGTGGCACGGCACGGCCTGGGACTACATCCGCAACGAGGCCTTCAATGCCCGGCCGTGGGTCGACGGCTTCTTCGGCCGGCCCAACCCGCGCTATCGGTACAACTACTTCGGCGGCAACCTCGGCGGCCCCATCCGCAAGGACAAACTCTTCTTCTTCGTCAACCATGAGAACCTCAAGCAGGACACGCCCACGATTCGCCAGCAGATCCGCGTTCCGACCGAGCTCGAACGCCAGGGCGATTTCTCGCAGACCGTCAACGCCGACGGCACGCGCCCCACCATCTACCTGCCCGGCACGCAGGCCTCCGGAACCCCGCAGCTTCTCCCCGGCAACCGCATCCCGGCGAACCTCCTCCATCCCGTCGGCCGCGCGATCATGAATCTGTACCCGCTGCCGAACCTGCGAAACGAAACCAATAACAACTACCTCAACGAATACGCCCGCCAGGACAAGCGCTACCTCAGCGTGGGCAAGGTCGATTGGAATATCAACGAATCGACGCGCGCTTACATCCGCTACAACTACGACTACCAGCACTACCGCGACCTGGTGACTTTCGCCGCCGGCAGCAACCTGCCCTTCGTAATCACCGGCTGGAACCGGCCCGACAAGGCCATGACCGTCAACCTCACCAAGGCGTTCTCGCCTACCCTGGTCGCCGAAACGCTCTTCAACTGGCAGAAGGATTTCGTGAACGCACCGCTCGAAGTCTCCAAGGACGCCGCCAGGATCGACCGTGTCGCCGCCGGCCTGAAAGATCTTCCGCTGGCGTTTCCCGTCCCGACCAACGTGCTGCCGGAAATCGCCGGCACCGGCTACCAGGATTTTCAGTTCAACCGCTTCCCCTGGTACGCCAAGGCGCCCGAGTATCAGTTCGCACAAACCTGGACCTGGACCCGCGGCACGCACGTCTGGAAATGGGGCGGGCAGCACATCCTGAACAAGAAGGACGAAATCAACCAGGCCATCGAGAAAGGCAGCTTCAATTTCGGCGTCAACACGGCCAGCAGCTTCGACATGGGTTACAGCCCGGCCAACCTGCTCACCGGCGCGTTATCGCAGTTCCGCCAGGTGTCCAGCCCGTCGCACAAGCTCTCGCGGTACCGCGATTTTCATTTCTTTTTCCAGGACACCTGGAAGGCAACCAGTCGGCTCACGATCGACTTCGGCCTCCGCGTCTACCACATCGCCACCGAGCGCAATACGGACCGCGCGGTCACACTCGACGCCGTCTTCGTGCCGGGCCTCTGGGACCCCGCCAAGGCGCCGCGCTACTACGTGCCGGACCCGCGCAACACGCGCCAGCTCATCGATCCCGCCCGGCCCAACGAGCCGCTGCCGGCCAACGTGTTCAACGCGCTGCTGTTCTCGCTGGTCCCCGGCTCAGGCGATCCGCGCAATGGCGTCGTCCCGCTCGGCGGCGCGATCGGCGAAGCCGGCATCCGGAATCCCGACTTCGTTCTGCTGGCGCCGCGCGGCGGCTTCGCCTGGCAGTTTCTGAACAAGACGGTTCTCCGCGGCGGCTTCGGCTGGTCCTATAACCGACCCACCATCGGCCAAGCCACCGGCACCTTCCAGAACGGCCTGGCCGACTCGGTCGACTACCGCCAGACCAGCCTGGGCACGCTGAACACGACGACGGTGCGGCGCATCTCGCCGCAGAACTTCGGCGCGCTCGACGAATCCTCCAACGCCGTCCCCACCGTCTACGACTTCAGCCTCTCGATCCAGCGCGAGCTGCCCTTCGAGGCGGTCCTCGACATTGCCTACATCGGCAACCTCCAGCGGCATCAAACCCTCCAATTCAACATCAACCAGGTGCTCCCCGGCACCGCCTGGCGGTCTGAGTTTATCGATCCGCGCCTGGCCGGCAACAACTTCGCCGGCCCGGTCTCGGCGTCCAACCCCGGCCCGCTGCCGGGCACGCAGGCCCTCGACAGCAGCGTCCTGCGGCCCTTCCGCGGCTTCAACGCGCTCAATCTGATCACCAACGTCGGCAACGCGCGCTACCACTCGCTGCAATGGAGCATCAACAAGCGCTACCGTCGCGGTCTCACGTTCCAGTTCGTTCACAGTTGGGGCAAGCTGATCACCGGAACCGAGAGCGTGGGTCCGTTCTATCACCGCTGGAAGGACTACACCGGCTTTGTCGCCAACGAGGATCGCGCCCACGTCGTCGCCATCAACTACACCTACGACGTGCCGAAGCTGTCCAAGCTCCTGCGGATGGACAACGCCTTCGGCCGCCACTTGCTCGACGGCTGGGGCATCGCGCACCTGATGAACTTCTACTCCGGGCGTCCGCTGACGCCCACCTTCGGGCTGCAATACGCCAACAACACCCAGGGCGTGGCGAATGGCAACAGCATCTTCACGGGCAGCCCCGACATCGGACCCCGCATCCAGCCGACGGCGAACCCGAACAACGGGATCCCCGGCATCGACAAGACCTACGACGTGACGAGATTCGCGACGCCGGGCATCCCCGACCAGGGCCTCGGCTCGCGCAACTATCTCTACTCGCCCGGCACCTTCTCCAACGACGTCAACATCAGCAAGCTGTTCACGCTCCGCGAGGGCAAAGCACTGGAGCTCCGCGCCAGCCTCTTCAACCCCTTCAACCAGGTGCGCCGGCAGGACACCAATACCGGCCACACATACAAGATGCGCGGACGCGGCCTCTCCGACGGCTACTACCTGTTCAACGCGCCCGAAGCGCTGGTGCAGAACCTGGTCAGCCGCGTCGGCGGTGCGACGGAGGCGGAAAAGTATAATCAGTACCGCGGCGGCGTCGGCCACTATAATGTGACCAGCGTTCTCGACATGCGTCGCGTCGAAGTCGGGCTGCGCTTCCGGTTCTGAGCGCCACGATCACTGCTGGCCGCCGATAAACGCGGATGAATCCGTTACCGAGCCGCGACTGAAAGGAGCGGTTGGACCCGCGTCGAGACTAGAGAAGAGACTCGTCTCGAACGCCAGCGAATTTCCAGCGGCTCAACGCAGAATATGTACGTGCCCAGTTCCCGCCGCCGTCTCCCGCATGAGCACCCCGAGCGGAGGACTATCCCTGCTTCGTCCCTAAAGTGTCAAGGATGTCCTGGAACCACAGGTGTAAAGGATGTCCTGGCACTTGACACTGAGAGCCTGCGCCACGTCGGTCGCTCCGCTGACGCGCGCGGCTCAGTTAGAATCAGCACGTTACCGAGCCGCGACTGCAAGGAGCGGTCCCTCCAACCATACACGCCACGTTTTCCGCCGTTCGGGGCCCCCGGCAGACCGAACAATGAAAACCCCTTGCCCCCCAAGGCGACATATCGGAGACTAAACTGGTCGTGGTTTAACCCGTTGGTAAATAAGGACAGTTGACAGCATCTGGCTGGAGCAGTTAAGATTGATATGGGACCGATGTAGTCCAGGATAGAAGTGCTGAAACTTACCAAACGCGCTGACTACGGTCTGATCGCCTTGAAGCACCTGGCTTGCAAGCCGGGCCGCGGGAGCGCCAACGCCAAGGAGATCGCCGAAACCTACGGGATCCCGCTGCCGCTGTTGTCGAAAGTACTCCAGACGCTGGTGCGGAAGGGCTTTCTCGGCTCCGAGCAGGGCACGCGCGGGGGGTACCGGCTGATCAGGGAACCGAGCCGGATCTCGACGCTGGAGGTAATTCGCGCCATCGACGGTCCGATCCTTCTGACGTCGTGCTTCACCGAGCACGACCGTTGCGAGCAGTCGGCCAAGTGCACCGTGCGCGAGCCGCTGCGGAAGGTCCACGAGGCGATCCTGCGGCTGCTGGAGAGCATCACGATCTCGGATATGTCGCGCGAGGAGATGGAAGACCCGTGCGGGAATATCTTCCTCGACCGGATGCCGGAGGGCTTCAAGCTGCCGGCCACGCTGCCGGTGCTCCGCGCGCAAACAAGGAAGCTGGCTCTATGAAGACCCCTATTTACATGGATAACCACGCCACCACGCCGCTGGATCCGCGGGTGTTGCAGGCCATGCTGCCCTACTTCACCGAGGACTTCGGCAACGCGGCCAGCCGCAACCACGCCTTCGGCTGGCACGCCGAGGAGGCGGTGGAGAAGGCGCGCAAGCAGATCGCGGACCTGGTCGGCGCCGGCGTGCGGGAGATCGTGTTCACCAGCGGCGCCACCGAGTCCAACAACCTGGCGCTGAAGGGCGTGGCGGAAATGTACGCCGAGCGCGGCAACCACATCATCACCGCGGCCACCGAGCACAAGGCGGTGCTGGACACCACCAAGAAGCTGGAAAAAGAAGGCTGCCGGATCACCTATCTGCCGGTTCGCCAGGACGGCCTGGTCGACCTGGAAATGCTCCAGGAAGCGATCACCGACAAGACCATCCTGGTGAGCATCATGTACGCGAACAACGAGATCGGCGTGGTCCAGCCGATTGCCGAGATCGGCCGCATCGCCAAGGCGCGGGGCGTGCTGGTGCACACCGATGCCACCCAGGCCGTCGGCAAGGTGCCGGTGAACGTGATCCGCGACAACATCGACCTGATGTCGATGTCGGCCCACAAGATGTACGGGCCCAAGGGAGTGGGGGCGCTCTACGTTCGCCGCAAAAACCCGCGGGTGCAGCTCACCGCGCAGATGGACGGCGGGGGCCACGAGCGGGGTATGCGCTCGGGGACGCTGAACGTGCCGGGAATCGTGGGATTCGGCGAGGCGTGCGCGCTCTGCCAGCGGGAGATGGCGGAGGAGTCGCGGCGGCTGAGTCATCTGCGGGACAAGCTGAAGGACCGGCTGATGGGGGAGCTGGATGAAGTCTACGTCAACGGGAGCCTGGAGCACCGGCTGCCGCAGAACCTGAATATCAGCTTCGCCTACGTGGAAGGCGAGTCGCTGCTGATGGGCATCAACGACATCGCGGTGTCGAGCGGCTCGGCCTGCACGTCGGCGACGCTCGAGCCGAGCTACGTGCTGAAGGCGCTGGGCGCCGGCGACGAGCTGGCGCACTCCTCGATCCGCTTCGGCATCGGGCGCTTCAACACCGAGGAGCAGGTGGACTACGTGGCGCGCCGGGTGGTGGAAGTGGTGCGCAAGCTGCGCGAGCTGTCGCCGCTTTACGAGATGTACAAGGAGGGGATCGATCTCTCCAAGGTGCAGTGGACCGCTCACTGAGAAACAAAGGGAGCCTGATCATGGCCTATTCTGACAAAGTACTGGATCATTACAACAATCCGCGCAACGTGGGCTCGTTCGACAAGGGCGACCCGCGCGTGGGAACGGGAATCGTCGGCGCGCCGGAATGCGGCGACGTGATGAAGCTGCAAATCCAGGTCGACGACGCGACCGGTGTCATCGAGGACGCCAAGTTCAAGACCTTCGGCTGCGGCAGCGCCATCGCCTCCAGCTCGCTCGCCACCGAGTGGATGAAGGGCAGGACGGTGGACGAGGCGCTGGCGATCAAGAACACCGACATCGTCAACGAGCTGAGCCTTCCGCCGGTGAAGATTCACTGCTCGGTGCTGGCCGAGGACGCCATCAAGGCGGCGATCCACGACTACAAGAAGAAGCAGGATGCGCGCCAGCCCGCCGAGGTCGCCCAGGCCTCCTGAGGGACCGCGAGCGGTCATGATCGCGGTAACCCCCAAGGCGGTCGAGAAGATCAAGCAGGCCTTCGTGCGGGAAGGCGTCGCCGGCGGCTTGCGCCTGGGCGTGCTCGGCGGCGGCTGCTCGGGGCTGAGCTATTCGTTCAAATTCACCCCCGCGCCGCGGCCCAAAGACCAGGTCTACGAGTTCGACGGCGTGAAGGTCTTCGTCGATCCCAAGAGCATCCTCTTTCTGGACGGCATGACGCTGGACTACAAGGAGTCGCTGGTGCAGTCCGGGTTCGTCTTCGAGAATCCGAACGCCCAGAAGAGCTGCGGCTGCGGCACCAGTTTCAGCGCCTGATGGAATCCTCCCTCTGCTGGCAGTGCGGCGGTGAGGCGGGCGGGACGCTGATTTGCCCGCAATGCCGCAGCCTCCAGCCGCCTCCCTCGGACTATTTCCGCATCCTCGGCCTGGAGCCGCGGCTGGGCCTGGATGCCGGCGAATTGCAGAAGCGCTTTTACGAGCTCAGCCGGCTGCTGCACCCGGACCGCTTCCAGCGCAGCAGCGAGCGGGAGCGCCGCTATTCGCTCGAGGCCACGGCGGTGCTCAACGACGCTTATCGCACGCTGCGCGAGCCGGTGGCGCGCGCCGAGTATGTCCTCAAACGGAACGGGCTGGAAATCGGCGTCGAGCGCTCGCGGAACGTGCCGGCGGAATTACTGGAGGAAGTCTTCGAGCTGAACATGGCGCTGGAGGAGCTGCGGGGCGGGGAGCGCCAGGCGCGGCCGCAACTGGAGCAGGCGCGGGGGAAGTTCCTCACGCTGCGCGAGCAGGCCGATGCGCGGCTCGGCGAGCTGTTCGGTCGCTGGGACGCGGCCCCGGACGCCGCGGTGCTGGAGGAGATTCGCGGGGTGTTGAACCGGCGTCGCTACATCCGCAACCTGGTGGCCGAGGTCGACAAGGAGCTGGCGGCATAGGACCGCGGCATAGAACAATGGGCACGTTCCAGATCGATTTCGGAAAACAGGAGACCGGGCGCGTGGTGGGCATCGACCTGGGAACCACCAACAGCCTGGTAGCGGTCATGGAGGCGTCCGGCCCGCGGATACTCCCCGGCGCCGAGGGCGAACGCCTGGTGCCAAGCGTCGTCTCCTGCGCGGCTTCGGGCGAGACGCTGGTGGGCAACCCGGCGCGGCAGGCGCTGATCAGGGAGCCCGAGCGCACGGTCTACTCGGTGAAGCGGCTGATGGGGCGGGGCCTGGGCGACATCGGCGAGGAGCTGCGGCTGTTTCCGTTTCGCGTGGCCGCCGGGAGCGAGAGCGTGCTGCGGTTGCAGTTGGGAGAGCGGACCCTCACGCCGGCGGAGATTTCGGCCTTCATTCTGAGGCAACTGAAGCGGAACGCCGAAGCCGCACTGGGAGAGCCGGTCGCCAGTGCCGTCATCACAGTGCCGGCGTACTTCAATGACGCGCAGCGGCAGGCGACCAAGGACGCGGGCCGCATCGCCGGGCTGGACGTGCTCCGGCTGGTGAACGAGCCCACCGCGGCGGCGCTGGCCTACGGGCTGGACAAGCGGCGGGAAGGGATCGTCGCGGCCTACGACCTGGGCGGGGGGACGTTCGACATCTCGATCCTGAAGCTGCACGACGGCATCTTCGAAGTGCTGGCGACCAACGGGGACACGCACCTGGGCGGCGACGACATCGACAACCTGCTGCTGGGGATCGCGCTCGAGGACATCGCGAGCGAGTGGGGCCGCGATATCTCCGGCGAGCACACCGCGGTGCAGCTTCTGCGGCGCAGCGTGATCGCCGCCAAGGAAGAGCTCTCCTACGCCCCGGCGGCGCGCATCGAACTGGAATACGGCGGCCGCGGGTACCGGCGCGAAATCACGCGGGAGCTGTTCGAGAAGCTGATCACGCCGATCGTCGACCGCACGCTCGGACCGTGCCGCGCGGCGCTTGGCGACGCCGGCCTCCCCGTGGAGCGGATCGACGAGGTGGTGCTGGTGGGCGGCTCGACGCGCATCCCGCTGGTGCGGCGGGCGGTCGAGGTTCTGTTCCGCGCGCGACCGCACACGGAGATGAACCCGGAGGAAGTGGTGGCGCTCGGGGCGGCGGTTCAGGCCGGGATCCTCGCCGGCGCGGTCGAGGACATGCTGCTGCTCGACGTCACGCCGCTGTCGCTCGGCATCGAGACCATGGGCGGGCTGGTGTCGCGCATCCTCCACCGCAACTCGACCATTCCGGCTTCGGCGACCGAGACGTTCACCACGGCAGTGGAGGGGCAGACCAACGTGCTGATCCACGTGGTGCAGGGCGAGCGCGAGTTGGTGAAGGACTGCCGCAGCCTGGCGCGGTTCGACCTGAAAGGCATCGACCCGATGCCGGCGGGCATGGCGCGGATCGAGGTGCGGTTCCTGATCGACGCCAACGGCATCCTCAACGTCTCGGCGCGCGACCCGCGCACGGGCAAAGAGCAGAGCATGGACGTGAAGCCGTCCTACGGACTCACCGAGGACCAGGTGGAGGCGATGATCCGGGAGTCGATCGAGAGAGGCGAGGAGGATTTTCGCGAGCGCCAGGTCCGCGAGGCGCGCGTGGAGGCCGACGCCATCCTGGCGGCCACCGAGAAGGCGCGCTCCCACGACGCCTGGTTCGAGTTGAGCGACGCCCAGCGCCAGGCGATCGACCAGGCGGTGAACTACCTGCTGCTGGTCTATCATTCCTCCGACTACCTGCTCATCCGCTCGCAGATCGAGAAGCTGAACGAGGCGACGGGCCAGCTCGCCGAAACCATGATGAACACCGCCGTGCGCGGCGCGCTCAAGGGGACCAGGATCTGATGCCCGGGCTGACGTGGGATCGCACCGAAGACATCGGGCTGGCGCTGTACGAGAAGTTCCCGTCGCTGGACCCGCTGACCATCCGCTTCACCGACCTCCATCGCTGGATCACCGAACTGGAGGAGTTCGCCGACGATCCGGCGGCCTCGACCGAGGGCAAGCTGGAGACGATCCAGATGGCCTGGTACGAGGAATGGAAGGCCGAGCAGTCCTAGCGGCGCTTCAGCGCCGGTTCCGTACGCGGCGGATGCGGTGGTTCCTCGACCGCGCCGGCGTCGACGCCCGCACTCGCGTGCTGGACGTCGGCGGCACTTCCCGGATGTGGCCGGATGCGCCGCTGCGGCCGCGGCTGGTGTTCGTGAATCTCGCGCGCACGCGGGCGGAGATCGCCGCCGGCGACGAGTTGGTGATCGCCGACGGGCGCGCGCTTCCTTTTCGCGACGGCGCCTTCGAGGTGGTGTTCAGCAACTCGGTGATCGAGCACGTCGGCGCCCCGGTCGAGCAGCGGAGGTTCGCCGCCGAGATCGCGCGAGTCGGCCGCCGCTACTGGGTGCAGACCCCCAATCGATTCTTTCCCGTCGAGGCGCACCTGCTGACGCCGCTGGTGCACTGGCTGCCGCGGCGGTTCCAGGAGTGGCTGGTGAGGCGCTTCACGATCTGGGAGATGCTGGCCCGCCCGCGGCCCGATCAACGGCGCTATTACATCGAGCATTACCTGAACGACATCCGGCTGCTCGACGCCGGCGGGCTCGCGGCCCTGTTCCCGGATGCTGTGATCCTGCGGGAGCGGTTTGTCGGGTTGACGAAGTCGCTGATCGCGCTGCGGCGTTGAGCTCCCGCTGCCCTTTCCAGAACGGGACCAATAGTTGCCGCCACAGGCTCTTCGGGTAGGTCTCGATCCCGGTGAAGCCCAGCCGGCCGGGGTCGCTCTCTGGCAGCCAGGCGGTGCCGAACAGCCAGTCCCAAACGCTCAGCGTCAGTCCGAAGTTGCGGTCCGGCGGGCCGGAATCGGGATGGGCGTGGTGCCACTGGTGCATCTGGGGGCTGTTGACGATATAGCGCAGCCAGCCGACGTTCACGCCGAGGTTGGCGTGCGCGAAAAAGCCGACGAAGGTGCCCACGACGCCGTTCCAGAACATCACCTCCCCGCGGAAGCCGAAAAAGGCCATGGGCGCGTAGAGCAACGCGCGGTAGAAGACGCCTTCGAACCAGTGGAAGCGCCAGTTGCCGATCCAGTCGAGCTGCTCGATGCTGTGGTGGATCTTGTGGAATGCCCACAGCCAGGGCACGCGATGGAGAAGGTTGTGGATGAGCCACTGGAGGAAGTCGTAGGCGACCAGCAAAACGAGGAACTGCGTCCAGAAGGGTTTTCCCGACATCACCCCCAGGGCGACCGTGCGGCGCAGCGGTTCCAGGTCGACCGCCGCGTCCACCATCGCGATCAGCCGGATCGACGCCACCCCGATCAGCACGCCCAGGTACTCGCTGTTGAAGATCAGGTAGAACAGATCGTTCCAGATGCCGCGACGAAGCAGCGGCACCCGATGGCGGGGACGCAGCCGCTCGGCGGCCAGGAAGAAGAGGGAGAAGCCGAACAGCCAGGCGGAATAAATCATGCCGAGACCGCCGGCGGGCGGCTGCTTCCATTATAGGATGGTCACAGCTTCTGGTCGTGCGGGACGGTCACCTGCGCCGTCGCCTGCCTGCTGTTGCCGGAGGAGTCGGTGGCCTGGTACCGGACGGTGTATTTTCGCCCGTCCTTGGAATACCGCTCCGCTCTCACCTCAAAACTCTGGTCGTTGGTCCCGAAGGCTGCTCCCTGGATGTCGTTGGGCAGGTCGTCAACGCCCAGGCCGCTGTCCGCCTCGCTGCTGACGATGGACTGGAGAACCACGCTGGGAATAGAGCACTGGTCCGACGTCAGGATCGTCGCGGTTATCGTGACGAGCTTGTGGTTCGGCGACCACAATGTTTCTGGTGAAAGCGACACGCTCAACAACGGCGCCACCGTGTCCCGCACGGTAATCTGCACCGAGTCCGGCGCCGAGTTGACCTGGCCGTCGTTAACGACCAGGGTGATCGTGTGGACGCCGAGGGGCACCGTCACGGTGGGCGCGTTGCCTGTCACCGTGCCGCCGCCCTCCGGAAATGGTCCGATCCAGTTGTAGGTCAGAGGATCGATGTTCGGGTCGCTCGAGCCGGAGCCGTTCAGCGCCACCGCCGTTCCGGAGCTGCTGGCGCATTCGATGGTCTGATCGGGTCCCGCGTTGGCGACGGGTGGTTGGTTCGCCGGTACCGCGTCGCCTATCTTCGCCACGAAGGCGTCGTCACCGCCGACGCTGCCGTTCAGCGTCAGGTCCGGGCCAACCGTCGCCGGAAAGCTCGCCGCGGAAGACTGAGTGCGGCCCCCCACGTAGGCGTGGCCGGCTCCGTCAACCGCGATGCAAGTGCCGTCCTCGAGAGACGATCCCCCGATGAACCCGGCGTAGATCAGCGCCGTGCCGGCGGGATTCACCTTGACCACAAACGCGTCGAAACTGCCGTTGGCTGTCAGGTCCGGCCCATCAATCACCGGGAAGCTGGTCTGCGTGGATAAGGTACCGCCGGTGACGTAGGCGTTGCCCGACCCGTCCACGGCGATCGCGCGCCCCACATCGAAACCTGTGCCGCCAATGTAGCCGGCGTAATCCAACCCTGTACCCGCCGCATTCACCTTGGCCACAAAGGCGTCGCCGCCGCCCCCGTTATAGGTGATGTCCGGCCCCACCGTCACCGGAAAGATGGCCTCATTGTCGAATGTATACCCGGTAATGTAGGCATTGCCCGATCCGTCGACTGCGATACCCGCGGCGCCGCCCGAGCCTGCGATGTAGCCCGCGTATGCCAGAGCCGTTCCCGCGCTGTTCACCTTGGCCACAAACGAGTCCGCGCCGCCGACACCGGCGTTGAATGTTAGATCCGGCCCAACGATCACCGGGAAACTCGCCTGGTTGGAGGCGGTGATACCAGTGACGTAAGCGTTGCCCGCTGCGTCCACGGCGATCGCCCGGGCACGATCGTCCCCGCTCCCGCCAAGGTAGCCGGCGTAGTCGAAGGCTGTGCCTGCCGCGTTCACCTTGGCCACAAAAGCATCCAAACCACCACCCGGGCTGTTGATAGTTAAGTCCGGCCCGACGATCACCGGGAAGGTCGCCTCCGAGGAACCGGTGAAGCCGGTGACGTAGGCGTTGCCCGATCCGTCAACGGCGATCCCGGCACCCTGTTCCAAGCTGCTGCCGCCGATGTAGCCGGCGTAGATCAGGGCCGTGCCGAGCGCGTTCATCTTGGCCACAAATCCGTCGTTGAATCCACCAAACGTCAGGTCCGGCCCGACGGTCACCGGAAAGGAGGCCTCCGAGGAACTGGTCACGCCGGTGACGTAGGCGTTGCCCGACCCGTCAACGGCGATTCCGGTTCCCTGGTCTAAATCGGTACCGCCGATATAGCCGGCGTATACCAGCGCCGTTCCCGCGGCGTTTACCTTGGCGACAAAGGCGTCAACGGTGCCGCCATTGTAGCTCGTGTCCGGCCCTACATTTACCGGGAAGGTCGCCTCGCTCGAGGTGGTAGCCCCCGTGACGTAGGCGTTTCCGCTCCCGTCCACGGCGATGCCCAAGGCCCCATCAGTCCCCGAGCCGCCGATGTAGCCGGCGTAGACCACCACCGCCGGATCCAGCACCAGCGGCCGCCTCGCATCGTACGCGCCTACCTGGAAGCCATACTCGTCTCCCTCCAGATCGTAGGCCGCCGCCACTTCCACACGCCTGCCATCCACCTCCTGGTACGCGTACGGCTTCTCGTCCCGGAATCCCCCCGACGGCGTCGACACCTCCAGTTGCCCTTCCGCGTTCACCTCGACCGTCGCCCCGCGGTACGCCAGCCGGATCGCTTCCGGACTCGCCCCCGGCTGCAATACGAACTCGTACTTCAGCCGGTTCACCGTCCCGCTGTAGGCCAGATCGATCCCAGGCCACAGATCCCGATACACCACACGCGAATACGTCGGCAGGCCCGCCTTCCACTGATCCCGATTCCCCTTGAAGTAGCTCACCACCGCCGACGTGTGATCCTCACCAACCGGCTGGGCCGCCTTGTTCGAGCCGAGGAAATCCAGCTTCACCGCCCAACGCGGCGCGCTCGAGGCCGCCGGCTGCTCCAGGCCTGCACGCGGCCAGGAAGCCAGCAGCACGCGTGGCGTTGGGGCTTCTTGCGCCCGGTGGCCCGATAAGGCAAACGTCACGCCCGAGGCTGTGAAGTACACGACCTTGTCCCGGCCTTGAATGTAGTAGGCGACCCGGGCATCCAACTGGCCGCGGTTCTCGACGAAGTACAACGGCAGCTTGCCGAGCGCCTCCACTACCGGCCGGCGGGCCACCGGTCCGGGTTCCGCCGTGGCGGAGGGCAGGCCCTCCGAAGTCCGCCGCAGTACCACCCCGCCCCCCACGCCCAATGCAACCACAACGGCACCGGCTGCTATCAATCTCCGGCAATACCCATCCACAGCCGTCGGCATAGTCTCACCTCTTGTGAACAATAACGACATCCGGAGGAAAATCGGCTCACGCGGGCACGTGGGATCCCAGGCAGGGCGGGGCGCCCGCGGGAAACCGGTCAGTGCGCGGAGGCGCTGGGCCGCCGCTCGAACCGTGCCAGACGCCGGGCGGCGCGGCGGGTTTCCGGCGCCTCGGCCCCTCGGCGGGCCAGCAGCGTTGCCGAGGCCCCGCGCAGCAGGGGCTCGGCCTCGGCGGGGCGCCCCAGGCCGGCGTAGCAGCCGCCCAGGGCGCTTTCGGCTTCGGCGATCTGCCAGTGGCCCCCCGGCAGGCTCTTGCGGCGGATCGAGAGGGCTTCCTCAAGGAGCGGCTCGGCCTCGGCAAGCTTGCCTCGGTCCACAAGATACTGGCCCAGCCCGACCAGCGTGTAAGCCGTATGCGGATGCGTGGCCGGCAACGACTTTCGGCGGATCGCCAGCGCCTGGCGGTAATCCGCCTCGGCCTCCGGCTTCCCCATTTCCTCCAGCAGCGACGCCAGGTTGTTCCAACTGATGGCCACCGCCGGATGCGCCGGGCCTTGCAGCTTCCGACCCATGGCGAGCGACTCGCGGAGCAAAGCCTCGGCCGGCGCGAACTGCCGGCGGGTTTGCAGAAGCTGCCCCAGGTTGTTTAGGCTCTGCACGATGAGGACGTGCTCCCGGCCGAGAGTCTTCCGGCGGATCGCCAGGGCTTCCTGATAGAGCTGTTCGGATTCCGCCAGGCGCCCCGTGTTGTGGAGCAGCAGGCCGAGGTTGCTCAAGCTCTGGGCCAGGTCCGGGTGCAGCGCGGCGAGCCTGGCGCGGCGAATCTGGAGCGACTCGCGCAGCAGAGGCTCCGCGCCGCCCGTATCGCCTCGGGCGTAGAGCATCAGGCCGAGGTTGTTCAGCAGGGTGGCGACGCGGGGGTGGTCCGGCCCGCGGATCTTGCGCAGCAAAGCCAGCGCGTCCCGTTGGAGTGGTTCGGCCTCGGCATCCCGGCCCAGGCGACTGATCACCGAGCCGAGATTATTCATCGTCTCCGCCACTTGCGGGTGTTCTTCCCCCAGCAACCGGCGCTGCATTCCCAAAGCTTCCTTCAGGAGCGGTTCAGCCCTGGCGTACTCGCCCTTGCCGTAGTGCAGCATGGCGAGACCCGTGAGACTATCGGCCAGGTCGATGTGGCCGCCCGGATGCGCCTTGCGCAGGCGCCCCGCCGCGCCCTCGAACAGCGGTTGAGCTTGCTTGTAATCGGCCTTGCGAAATAGCGCCAGGCCCAGGTAGGTCATGCTGCGGGCAGTGGCGGGATCATCCTCGCCCAGCGTCCGACGCCGCGTGGCGAGCGCGCTCCGCAGCGTGCCGGCGGCCGCGTCGATCTTGCCCTGGTCGAGCTCGAGCATGCCCAGATTGTGAAGCCCCGCGGCCACTTCCTTGCTTCCGGCGCCGAAGCCCAGACGCCATAAGTCGAGGGACTTCTCGTAGAGCGGCACGGCCCGATCGTAAAGCCCCAGCTTGTGATACACGCGCCCCATCACGTCCAGCAGAGAGGCCTGCACTTCGGGTTGCTGCTGGAGGCCGCGGCTGACCTTTTCGACGCCCCGGTCGAGGACTTCCCGGGCCGTGATGGTCTCCCCGCGGGCCTCCGCCGGATCGGCCACCGCGAAGACGTCCACCAGGAGCTCGGCGACCTGCCGGGCCTTGTCGCGCTCGCGGGCCAGCCGCACCGATTGCACCGCGAGCGTCGCGGTGAAGCCCGCAATCACCGCCGCGATTCCGGCCGCGGTCGCCACCGCCAGCCGGTGCCGGCGGATGAACTTGCCGACGCGGTAGCCCAAGGTGTCCCGGCGCGCGCGGACGGGCAGGCCATCCAGGTGCCGCTGGATGTCGTCGGACAGCTCGGAGACGGAGCGATAGCGGCGTTCCGGCTCCTTGTGGAGCGCCTTGAGGCAGATGTTGTCCAGATCGCCGGCCAGCAGGCGGGCGAGCCGGTCCGGCTTTGCCGACCGAGCCGCGGCGGCCTCCTCGCAACCCGAACGCCGAACCACCGCGCTGGGCTGCTCCGGCTGCTTGTGCAGCACCGTGCGCTCCAGCTCCTCCCAAGTCCTGGTCTCGAGCGTCAGCGGTCGCCGGCCGCTCAGCAGCTCGTAGAGGATGCCGCCCAGCCCGTACACGTCGGTGGCTGTGGTGATCGGCGCCCCGCGGACCTGTTCGGGCGCTGCGTATTCCGGCGTCAGGGGCCGGAATCCGGGTTCGGTGGCGCCGTGCGGCGCGCCGCCCGGTGCGAGGCCCTCGGCCAGGAGCTTGGCGATGCCGAAGTCGAGCAGCTTGACGACTCCTTCGGCGGTAACCAGCACGTTGCCGGGCTTGAGGTCGCGATGCACCACCAGGTTGCGATGCGCGTAGTCGACCGCTTCGGCCACCGCCAGGAACAACCGCAGGCGTTCCCGGACCGCCAGGCGTCGCCCGTCGCAGTAGCGCGAGATGGGGACGCCGTCGACGTACTCCATCGCGAAGTACGGACGTTGGTCGGCCGCCGCGCCGCCGTCCAGCAGTCGGGCGATGCCGGGATGCTGCAAGCGGGACAGTATCTGGCGCTCCGCCAGGAAGCGCCGCACGGCCTGCTCGGACTCCAGGCCAAAGCGCAACAGTTTGAGAGCCACCTGCTGCTCGAACTGACCGTCGGCGCGCTCGGCCAGATACACCGTGCCCATCCCGCCCCGCCCGATTTCGCGCACGATGCGGTAGGCGCCCACCCGCGCGTTCTCCGGAGGGCGCTGCCCTTCGATCTCCTCTGGCATCGAGGCTTCCAGGCCGCCCGCCAGCCCGTCAAACCAGGAGTCCGCCGCCTGGTGACCACCCAGCATGGAGGCGACCTCGCGGCGCAGGTCCGGATCGCCTGGGCACCGCTCCTCCAGAAACGCGGCGCGTCGCTCGGGCGGCTGCTCGAGCGCATCGTGAAAGAGTTCATCCAGCCGCCGGAAGCGGTCAGCGTCCATGGTCTCTATGGGAGCCCGGCGGCGCGCCTCAGTTCGGCGGGCTCTCCTTCAGCTCTTTGTACAGCCAGGCGCGGGCCGTCGTCCAGCCCCGCTTTACGGTTGCCGGCGAAAGCGAGAGCGCCTCGGCGCTTTCCTCCACCGTCAGGCCGCCGAAGAAGCGACATTCCATGATGCGCGCCAGGCGCTCGTCGGCTTGCCGCAGCCGCGAGAGAGCCTCGTCGAGCGCCAGGAACTCCTCGCTGCGTGCCTGGGACACCAGCGCCGGCTCGTGAGAATCGAGGGGCTGGTGGTCGCCCGCCCGCTTCTGTCGTCCGTAGCGCTTCGCGTTATCGATCAGGATGTTCCGCATGGTGACGGAGGCGAAATAGAGAAAGTGACGACGGTCCTGCCACTGGCACCGGGTTTGGTCCACCAGGTTGAGGTAGGCTTCATGGACCAGGCTGGTGGTGCCGGGCGTTTGCGGGTCCTGCCATCGCCAGCGGCGCAGCCGGGCCAGCCGGCGCAGCTCGTCGTAGACCAGCGGCATCAACTGCTCGAGCGCCTGCGACTCCCCTCGGCCGTAGGCGGTCAGCAGACCAAGTACCTCGCCGTCCCCCGCCACCGCTACATGTTAACACGGCCCCTGCCCGGCACTGGCGTCGGGTGCTCGAAAACCTTCTCTCCCCGGCCTCGCGGCGGCTCCTGGGGTAAGATGGTGTCGAAGGAAATGTCGGTGCCGCCGATCCCCCCGCCGCTCGACCAGCTCAAGGGCCGCCCGTTTTCCTTTTACCCGCCGATCCTGAACATCGAGCATAACGAGTGGTTCGTCCGCCGCGGGAGCTGGTCGGAGGTCCTGGTGTGGAACCCGAAGACGAACATCGAGGTGTGGGTCCCGCGCCGGTTCCTGGGCGAACTATCGCGCGTTGACGAGCCGGTCATGATCGTCGGGCTGCGCAAGGAGCTCGAGTTCAAGGCGGGCTCGGTCTGGCCGCACGAGCGGCGTGTGATCGAGATGCCCAAGGCGGTCAACGAGGGCTTCCGGACGACGGCGCCCGAGGCGCAGCCGGCGCGGACGCCGGTCATCGGGATCCGGCTGGAATCGCAAACCGAGTCGCGCATCGGTCTGCTGATCGCGGCAGTGCTGGCGCTGAGCATCGTCGCCTGCTTCCTCATCGTGAGCGTCTTCCGCCAGCGCGCCTCCGGAGGACGGATCCTTTACCGGCCCCTGGTGCAGGCGGAGCTCGGCTTCACGGCGCAGGACGACTACTACGCCGTGGTGCGCAAGCTCGGCCAGCCGGGCGCGGACCGCTGGCGCTCCGAACAGGGGGAACGGCAGTACCGGGCTCTGTGGTATCCGCAGCACTCCCTGACGATCATCCTGATGGGAGCCGACCGCAACAAAGCGCTCTACATCGGCGCCAAGGACAAGGACTGGAAGAACATCCACGCGGTGGATCTGCCCGGACGGCAAAACACCGAGTCGATGCTGCGCAGCCTCCAACGGTTCTGACACCGCCCGCCTCCGGCGACCAATCGCCAACCGCTCCCTATGGTCACGGCTCGGTAGCTGTCTGCCAACACCGGTCCGTGATCCGCTACAATTCTCTCCCATGAAGAAACTCCTCGGTCATTCCCTTTGGGCGGCGATCGCCGTCGCGGGGGCGTTCTGCCTGGCGGCGATCGCATTGAGCCGCGGCGAGCCGATCAACAGCATCTGGCTGGTGCTGGCGGCCGCCTGCATTTACCTGGTCGGGTTCCGTTTCTACGCGAAGTTCATCGCCCTCCGGGTCATGGCGCTCAACGACACCCGCGCGACGCCGGCCGAGCGCCTCCGCAACGGCCACGACTTCGAGCCGACCAACAAGTGGATCGTGTTCGGCCACCACTTCGCGGCCATCGCCGGGCCGGGGCCGCTGGTGGGACCGACGCTGGCGGCGCAGTTCGGCTATCTCCCCGGCACGCTATGGATCATCGTCGGCGCCGTGCTCGGCGGCTGCGTGCAGGACTTCATCATCCTGTTCTGCTCGATGCGCCGCGACGGCAAGTCGCTCGGGCAAATGGCGCGGGAGGAGATCGGCAAGGTGGGCGGGCTGACCGCGCTGCTGACGGTGCTGCTGATCATGATCATCCTGCTGGCGGTGGTGGCGCTGGTGGTGGTCAACGCGCTGAAGGGCAGCCCGTGGGGGACGTTCACCATCGCGGCCACCATGCCAATCGCGGTGTTCATGGGCCTTTACCTGCGCTACTGGCGGCCGGGCAAGGTGCTGGAGTGCTCCCTGATCGGCTTCGTGCTGGTGGTGGCGAGCATCTTCGCCGGCCAGTGGGTTTCCACATCCGCGTCGCTCGCGCCGCTGTTCACGCTCTCCGGCATCGCGCTCGCCTGGAGCGTGATCGTCTACGGCTTCCTCGCCAGCGCGCTGCCGGTCTGGCTGTTGCTGGCGCCGCGCGACTACCTCAGCACGTTCGTGAAGCTGGGCGTGGTGCTGATGCTCGGCGTGGGCATCCTGTTTGTGAGACCCGAGCTCCAGCTTCCGGCATTCACCCGGTTCACCGACGGCAGCGGCCCGATCTTCGCCGGCAAGATCTTCCCGTTCTGTTTCATCACCATCGCCTGCGGCGCGATCTCCGGGTTCCACTCGCTGATCTCCTCGGGCACCACGCCCAAGATGATCGCGCGCGAATGGCACGCCTGGCCGGTGGGCTACGGCTCGATGCTGCTGGAGAGCTTCGTGGCCATCATGGCTATGATCGCCGCCTGCGTGTTGCAGCCGGGCGTCTACTTCGCCGTGAACTCGCCGGCGGGCATCGTCGGGGCGACGCCGGAGGCGGCCGTGGCGACCATCGGCTCGTGGGGCTTCCCGGTGACGGTGGGGGAGATGGGGGCGCTGGCGGCGGACGTCGGCGAGCAGACGCTGTTCTACCGCACCGGCGGGGCGCCGTCGCTGGCGCTCGGCATGGCGCACATCTTCGCCTCGAGCGGCGGCGGCAAGGCGATCCTCGGCTTCTGGTACCACTTCGCCATCATGTTCGAGGCGCTGTTCATCCTGACGATCATCGACGCCGGCACGCGCGTCGGCCGCTTCATGCTCCAGGACCTGCTCGGGCACGTCCACAAGCCGCTGGGGCGGACCAGTTGGATGCCGGGCGTGATCGGGGCCAGCGCCGCCATCGTGCTCGCCTGGGGATACTTCCTCATCCAGGGCGTGCGCGACCCGCTCGGCGGCATCAACTCGTTGTGGCCGCTGTTCGGCATCGCCAACCAGTTGCTGGCGGCGATCGCGCTGTGCGTGGCCACCACCATCCTGGTGAAGATGCACCGCGCGCGCTACCTGTGGATCACCTGCCTGCCGCTGGCCTGGCTGGTGGTGGTCTGCTTCACCGCGGGTTTCCAGAAGATCTTCTCCCAAGCGCCGCGGGTGGGCTTCCTGGCGCAGGCGGCGCAGCTTCAGGCGGCGCTCGATGCGGGCCAAGTGGCGCCCGCGCAGGTGGCCGCCACGCGGACGCTGATCTTCAACAACCAGCTGGACGCGGTGGTCTGCGGCGTCTTCCTCATCCTGGTCACCGCCATCCTGATCGATTCCATCCGGTTGTGGGTGGGCATCCTGCGCGGGACGCGCGAGGCGAAGCTGGTCGAGTCGCCGTTCGTGGTCTCCGCGCTGCGGCTGGAGGAGATATGAGGCGGCTGCGCGAGGCGGGGAAACTTTTTGTCGCGCTGCTGCGCGAGCTGGGCGACGAGAACGCCTACCGTCGGCACCTGGCCCGCCACGGGCGCGCGCCCAGCGGCGCGGAGTGGCGGCGGTTCTCCGAGGAGCGGCTGCGGGCGAAGTACCTCCGGGCGAAGTGCTGCTGAACGGGGGCGCTGTGTTCGCAGACCGTTACCGAGCCGCGACCGGAGGGAGCGGTCAGTGAGCACCCGCGACCGGTACGGGGCTCCGCTTCATGTTATCCTGGTTGTGCATTGGGGAACTGCGAGCCCCATGCACCACAAGTGAAGTTGAGCAGGCGACTTCTGTCGCCGCGGGCCAGGTGGGTCGCGGCTGTGTTGCTGGCTTTCGGAATTGCGCTGACAATCCTGACGGCCCGACACTGGCGACATTCGAAAATCGACCTGAGCCGGACCTACGTTATCGGCTACGAGAGTCGTTACCCCTTCTATGCAAAGGGTTCCGATGGCACACCGGAGGGCTTTGTGGTCGACGTCCTCTCGGAAGCCGCCCGCCGGGCGGGCATCCGGTTGCAATGGTTCCACAGGGAGCGATTCGAAGGCGTGCCGCAGTGGGGCCCTCCCATCGAGTTATGGCCGCATGCCTCTGCTGAGGGGGCGAAGCGGTATGGCGGTTACCTCACCAGGCCTTGGATGCAAGTCACTCGGGTATTGATCTATCGCCACCGCCACGAGCCACCGCGGTTTCCCGGCCTTCGCGTTGCCATCGCCTTCCCCTTGGAGAACGTAAATCGATCGCGGTTCGAACGACTTCTGCCCGGCGCCATCGCGATGGCTCACCCCCTGCCACCGAATGCACTCCAGTCGGTTTGCAGTGGGAAAGCCGATGCCGCTTTGATGGGGAGTCGCTTGGCTGAAGCACTGCTTCTCAACCGGCCCACCGGATGCGAAGGGATTCCATTTCGGATGGATCTGCTTGACAGTCATCCGGCTGGAATCATGGCGCAGGCCGCGTTGGAGCCGGTCGCCGACCGGCTGCGCGCCCAGATCGACAGTATGGAACTGGAGGGGCGCCTGACGGCCATCAGCTCGCGGTGGTTCCTGCCGTTCGACGAAAGCAGGTTCGTGCGCGAGGCGATCGAGTTGCGCCGGCGCGGCTACTGGCTGGCCGGGGCGGCGCTGTTGCTGGCTATCGCTCTGACGCTCGCGCTGGTGCAGAACCGTCGCGCCGTCCGCGCGCGTCGCCAGGCGGAGCAGGCCAACGCCGCCAAATCGCAATTCATCGCCAGGACCAGCCACGAGATCCGGACGCCGATGCACGGCATCCTCGGCTTGACCGACCTGTTGCTGGACACGCCGCTCTCGCCCAGTCAGCGCGAAGACGTGGAAACCATCCGCCGCTCCGGCGACGGCCTGCTGAAGATTCTCAACGAGATCCTGGATTTCTCCAAGATCCGCGCGGGACGGCTGGAGCGAGTGGAGGCGGATTTCGATCTGCGCCAGGAAATGGATGGTATGCTGGCATTATTTGCGGGGACGGTGAAAAGCAAGGGACTTCAGTTGAAGACGAAGGTCGACCAGGACGTGCCGGCGCTGTTGCGAGGCGATCTGGGGCGGCTGCGCCGGGTGCTGACCAACCTGATCGCCAACGCCTGCAAGTACACCGACCACGGGGAAGTGGCGGTGCGCGTTTCGGCGGCCAGCCGCGAACCGCATCGGGTGGTGCTGCTGTTCCAGGTGCGCGACACCGGCATCGGCATTCCTCGCGAAGAACAGGCGCGGCTGTTCGAGCCGTTCGTACAGGCCCGCACGAACGGCCCGCAGGTCTACGGCGGCACCGGCCTGGGATTGGCGATCTGCAAAGAGGTCGTCGCGAGCCTGGGAGGGAGCATCGGCCTGGAAAGCGACCCGGGACGTGGAAGTTGTTTCTGGTTCACGGCGCCGCTCGAGATGCAGGCTTCCCCGGCGGCGGAGAGGGCGCCGGAGGTCTCCGAAACTTCGGCGTTGGACGCGGCCGTGACCGCGCCGCCGCCGGTCACCCAGATCCGAGTCCTGGTGGCCGAAGACAACCTCGTCAACCAAGGGCTGCTTTTGCGGCTGCTGGCGAAACTCGGCTATTCGGCCGATGCGGTGGGCGATGGCGCGTCGGCGGTCGAGCGGGCGCGGACCGGCTCCTATGACGTCGTCCTTATGGACTGGCTGATGCCCGTCATGGACGGTGCGGAAGCGGCCCGGGCGATCCGCCGGCTCCCGAATCCCGTCGGCAGCATCCCGATCGTGGCGGTTACCGCGAGCATCGACGACGACGTGCGCCATCAATGCCAGCAGGCGGGGATGAACGAGTTCCTGGCCAAGCCGATTTCGCTGCGAGAACTGGGGGAAGCGCTGGACCGGGCGAAAAACACCGCTCCCTGACGGTCGCGGCTCTGTTTCCTGGTATCAGCGACCCACCTTGGCCAGCACCAGGCCGCCCAGAAACCAGCCGACGATCACGTCGCCCATCTCGAACGCCGTGAAGACCGTGCTGAAGCCGTACCAGTTCCACTCCGGCAGGCTGCCGGCGACACCGATCGCCACCCCGATTCCAGCGACGAACGCCACGCGTCCCCAATACGACATCGGTCGGGTGCGCAGCAGCAGCGCGCTTGCGGCGCATTGCCACCACCGCTTGGGTCACCTGAGTCGGCGTTGTGGGACAGGCCTCCTGGCCCATAAGCGTTAACTTACGCCGGTTGTGTGGTGCTTTCGTGGCGCGGGCACTCTTGCCTGCAGCCTCGACACTCGTGTCGAGGGGGGTTTTTGTTGCGTCGAGACGAGTCTCGACGCTGCAGACTCAGAGTCTGCGCCACGATTTCCCGCGCGCGAATGCTAAGTTAGCGCCTATGATGGCTCCTGGCCTGTCGTTTTCGGCATTCGGTGACTTCTGCCGCGGCTCGCTAACGCGCGGCGTCGCGAGCCAGCGAATCCACCAGCCCGGCCGGATGGTCGCACGCCTGGCGCGCGAGGGCCGTGAAGCCGGTCATGTTCGCCACTGCGAAGCTGATGCCGCTCAGGTTGCGATCGCGCGGAAGACCGGGAACCGGGCGCGGGTACCCGGAGGCGAGAAACAGCGGCCTGCCATCGGACACCCGGCAGCGATAGGATTCCCGCGGGCACTCCCAATCGAGGCCCACCGGGACGACGCCCTCGATGCACCCGGGCAGCGAGTCCCGGCCGTCGGCGTCGCGCGGCGCAACGATGACTGCCCCGGCGGCCGCGGCCCGCTCCACCAACTCTTCCCACGCCGCGCGATGCGCCGGGTTCAGCGTCCCCAGGCTGAGATTGACGATGTCGACGCCCGTGGCCAGGGCCCATTCGACGGCGCGGCAGATCCTGTCCATGCTCGTGCGGAGGGCACGGTCGAACACCTTGACGGCGTACAACTCCACAGCCGGGGCTTTTTCACGAATGGCGCCGGCGACCGCCGTGCCGTGGCCCAGGTAGTCGAGAAAGACGGAAGACTCGCCGGCGGCGCCGATCGCCACACCGCCCGCGACTCCCCCGACGTGAGGATGGGCGGGATTGACGCCGCTGTCGATCATCGCGACGCGGACGCCGCGACCTGTGAGCTGCGCAAGGCTCATACCGCCTGCGCCAGCCTGCCGTCTTCCTCGAGCACCAGCACCTGGCCGGCGAACTTCCACGGCGCCGTCCGGTGCGTGATCACGAGTGTGGTGCGGCCGTGCCGCAGCCGCGCGATCGCCTCCAGCAGGTTTTCCTCGGTGGCTGGATCGAGCGCCGCCGTGGGCTCGTCCAGCACCAGGACCGTGGGATCGCCGAGCAGCGCGCGGGCGATGGCGATACGCTGACGCTCGCCCGCCGAGAGCGCGAGTCCGCGCTCCCCGACGATGGTCTGGTAGCCTTCCGGCAACGACAGGATGAAATCGTGGATGACGGCGGAGCGGGCCGCCGCGGCGATCTCCTCGCGGCCGGCGTCCGGACTCCCATAGGCGATGTTCTCGGCGATGGTGGCGTGGAACAGGAACGCATGTTGATCCACAATCCCGACAGCGCGGCGCAGCTCGCCCAGCCGGAGATCTCGCAGGTCGCGGCCGTCCAGGAGAACCGCGCCCCCGTCGGGGTCGTAGAAGCGCACCACCAGGTCGGCGATGGTGGACTTGCCGGCTCCGCTCGGCCCGGCGATCACGCACAGCCCGCCCGCCGGAACGCGGAACGAGACCCCATCCAGCACCGCGGTGTCGCGATCGTGGCGGAAGTGGACCTGGTCGAACGCGATCTCGCCGCGCACGGCGCCGATGGGGAGAGCATCCGGCCGCTCGCGCACCTCTGCGGGCGTGTCCAGGAGCTCGAACACGCGGCCGAGCGACACGCGTGCCGTGGCCAGGCTCGTGTACAGCCCGAACAGGCTCTGCACCGGCGCGAGCAGCCGCAGGTGGTAGGCGAGGAAAGCGACCAGCCCACCAACGCTCATCGCGCCGTCGATTACCTGCCTGCCGCCGTAGAAGAAGACCGCTGCGGTCGAGAGCGTCAACAGCGTGCCCGGCACGGCCCCCGCCAGGTACGAGGTGAGCTGCATCGCCAGCAACGCGTCGAGAAACCCCTGGTTGTGCGCGCGGAAGCGCTCCACCTCGCGCCGCTGGGCCGCGGAGGCCGCCACCAGCCGCATCCCCATCAGCGTCTCGATGAGGAAGCTGCCGACCGCGGCGCTCGATTCCCGCATCCGCCGCACCCGGTCCGTCAATCGCCCCTGGTAGTGCCGCACGGCGAGCGCGGTGAAGGGCAGCGCGGCCACGCCGATGAGAAAAAGCCGCCAGTTCAGCCACACCATGATCGCCACGCTGCCGGCCAGGAACACCGTGTTGGCGACCAGGGAAAGAATGGCGTCGGCGGAGACGCGTTGGATCTCGGCGACGTCGTTGTTGATGCGCGAAACAATCTCGCCCAGCCGCGTGCGCGCGTAGAAGCGCGGGGAGAGCGTCTGGAGGTGGCGATAAAGCGCCAGCCGCATGTCGAACAGCACCTCGGCGGAGACCTTCACGTAGCGGTAGCTGGAGAGAATGCTCAGGAGGAAGCCGGCGAGCGTGAGGCCGACCATCAGCAGCGCCGCCGCGGCCAGCGCGCCGAGGTTGCGGCCGAGCAGTGCTTCGTCGATGAGCAGCTTGGCGATGTAGGGCTGGGCCAGGCCGGCCAGTGTCGAGATCAGGCTCAACGCGAGAATCGCCGCCAGCCGGCGCCGGTAGGGAAGCACAAAGGCGAACGCCCGACGGTAGTCGCCGGGCGTCTCCGGTGACGGCATACCCTGAAGTTACCACGCGGCCCGCGGACCGCCGGTTCCGTTATCGGCCGAAGCCCGGCCCGCGCCGCCCTCCGGGGCCTCCGCCCCTCGCGATCGGACCGGCCGGCTCGCCTTCCGGAGGCGCGAGCAGGTGCAACTGGACGGCCTGCCGGATCTCCTCATCCAGCGCGGCGGCTTCCTCCAGCTTGTTCAACTTCGTCTTCTGCGTTTCCGTCAGAAGGTTGCGTGCCTGCGCCTGGAATCCGCTCCGCGCCTGGAGGACGCGCGCCTTCAGACCCTCGATTTCCAGGAGCAACCGCCCCAGCGCGGCCGGATCCGCGTGGCCGCTGCGAAGCTGGTCGCGCAGCGCCGACTGCTTCTGCCCGATCTCCTCATGGATCGATTGCAACGCCCGCATCTCCTGTTGCAGAATCTGCTGGAGTCCCCGGACTTGGGCCTCGGTCAGGCCCAGGTAAACCCGCAAATCGTCAAACCGCGATGACGCGCCATCCCGCGGCGGCAGCCCGCCGGGACCTTGTGCCAGGCAGGTGGCCATCGATGCGATGACCGTTAAAGTTCCTAGTTTCAACATTTGCACTTCTCCTTGTTTTAGCGCCGGCGTGCCGCTGGTTGCCGGCTACCTGTATAAACCCATCCGAGCGTCGGAGTTGGTTAAAAACGCGGAAAAAGTGCGTTGACCAACGCCCGCCTCAATCGCGATACCCTGACAGGATGCGCGGCGAACTCTCGCGCCGTCTCGGATTGGTCGACACGGTCGGCGTGGTGGCCGGCACGATCATCGGCGCCGGCATCTTTCTCACACCGAGCCTGGTGGCGCGGCAGTTGCCGTCGCCCGGATGGATCCTGGGCGTGTGGGCGTTCAGCGGCCTGCTGTCGCTGGTTGGCGCGCTGGTCTATGCGGAGCTGGGCGCGATGATCCCGGCCACCGGCGGCCAGTACGTGTTTCTCCGCGAGTGTTTCGGGCCGGGGGCCGCGTTTCTGTCCGGATGGGCTTCGTTCCTTGTGATTCTGCCAGGGGCGGTGGCTTGGCTGGCGGCCGCTTTCGCGGATTACCTATCCCACTTTCTGCCGCTCGGACCATGGTCGTCGAAACTGGCGGGGATTGCCCTGCTCGTCGTGCTTACCGCGGCCAACTACCGCGGCGTGCGCGTGGGCGCCACCGTGCAGAACCTGTTCGCGGCGCTGAAACTGGCCGGCCTGCTGGCGCTGATCGTCGCCGCCTTCCTCGGCCCGGCGCCGGCCGTCGCCCAGACGTCGCCCGTGACGAGTGGATTCTCTCCGACCGCGTTCGGCGCCGCCATGGTCGCCTGCCTGCTCACCTACGACGGCTGGGTCAGTCTGAGTTTCGTGGCCGGTGAAGTGCGCCGGCCGCAGCGCAACCTCCCGCTCGGTCTCGCTCTGGGGCTGTCGGTTTGCGTCGTCGCTTACCTGCTGGCCAACGTCGCCTACCTGCGCGTGCTCGGGCCCGCGGGAATGGCCGAGGCTACGCGCGTGGGCGCGAAGGCGGCCGACCGGACACTCGGCCACGCGGGAGGGGTACTGGTCACGGCGACCATCCTCGCCTCGATCGTCGGATGCGCCAACGGCTGGTTCCTCACCGGTCCACGCGTGAGCTTCGCGCAGGCGCAGGACGGACTCTTTTTCCATCGCCTGGCCGCCATCCACCCACGTTTTCGGACGCCCTCGGTGTCGATCCTCGCGCTGGGCGCCTGGTCGGCGCTGCTGGTCGCGCTGGGGGCGTACGAGGCGCTGGGCTCCTACGTGATGCTGGCGGCGTGGTTGTTCTACGGTCTGACGGCGGCGGGGCTGGTGCGCCTGCGCCGCCGCGAGCCGGATCGCCCGCGCCCGTACCGCATGTGGGGCGGTATCGCGGCCGCACTCGTCTTCGCCGCGGTCGCCTTCGGCTTCGTGCTGAATACTTTGTACACCTCGCCGGCTCCCTCGCTGGCCAGCCTGCTGTTGATTACGGCCGGCCTCCCGGCGTATCATTTTTGGCGTCGGCGGAAAGCACGGGAACAATGGACGAGCTCCTGAACTGGCGGCGGGAATTCCCCTCCCTCGAGCAGTCCGTCTACATGATCAGCCACTCGCTCGGCGCCATGCCGCGCCGCGCGCGCGAGCGCCTGAACGAGTACGCCGACCAGTGGACCAACCGCTCGATTCGCGCCTGGAGCGAGGGGTGGTGGGAGATGCCCGTCGCCGTCGGCGACCTGGTCGGGCGGATCATCGGCGCCGGGCCCGGCGAAGTGGTGATGCACCAGAACGTCTCGGTCTGCCAGGGAATCATCCTCTCCTGCCTGGATTGGTCGGGAAAACGAAACAAGATCGTCTTCGAGGAAACCACGTTTTCCACCAATGCCTACTTGAATCACGCCACCGCCGCGGCCGGCGCCCGCCCGGTGTGCGTGCCCTCCGAGGACGCGATCCGCGTCCCGCTCGAGCGCCTGCTGGCGGCCATCGACCACGAGACGCTGCTCGTCTCGGTCTCCCATGTCGCCTACCGCAGCTCCTGGATCCAGGATCTGGCGGCGATCACCGGCCGCGCGCACGAGATGGGCGCCCTGGTAGCCGCCGACATCTATCAGTCGGCCGGCTCGGTGCCCGTCGACGTCGGCGCGATCGGCGTCGACTTCGCCACCGGCGGCTCGGTCAAGTGGCTCTGCGGCGGGCCCGGCGCCGGCTATCTCTACGTCCGCCGCGACCTGTGGCCGCAACTGGAGCCGCGCGTCACCGGATGGATGGCCCACCGCGCGCCGTTCGCGTTCGAATCCGGACCCATCGACTACGCCGCCGATTCGTTCCGCTTCCTCAACGGCACGCCCGGCATCCCGGCGCTTTACGCCGCCCTCTCCGGCTACGAGATCATCCTCGATGTCGGTGTCGAGCGGATCCGCGCCAAGTCCCTGCGCCAGACGGCGCGGCTGATCGAGTTGGCGCGCGAGAACGGTTTTCGCGTCCATTCGCCGCTGGCGGACGCCGAGCGCGGCGGCACGGTGGTCCTCGATGTGCCCCACGGCCAGCGCGTCACCGACGAGCTGCTGCGCCGCGACGTTCTGGTCGACTATCGCCCCGGCGCCGGCATCCGCGTGGCGCCGCACTTCTACACCAAGGATGAGGAGCTCGACCTGACCATCGCCGAGATCCGCAGGATCCTGGACGCGCCCGCCTTCCGCTGACCGGCATGGCCCTGGTTTCGATCCTCGTCCCTCTGTACAACGAGGAGGAGTTTGTGCTCCCGTTGCTGGATCGCGTGCTGGCCGCGTCTCTGCCCTCCGGCCTGGAGCGCGAGATCCTGGTGGTCGACGACGGCTCCGACGACGGTTCCGGGGAAGCCGTCCGGAGCCTGCTTGAGCGCAAGCCCGGCTGCTTGCGTCTGTTCCGTCACGAGCGCAACCGCGGCAAGGGCGCCGCGATTCGCACCGCGATCGGGCACGCTCAGGGCGAGTTCGCCATCATCCAGGACGCCGACCTCGAATACGACCCGCGCGAGTATCCGCGCCTGCTCCAGCCGCTGTTGGACGGCCGCGCCGACGCCGTCTACGGCTCCCGCTTCCAGAGCGCCGGCGAGCGCCGCGTGCTCTATTTCTGGCACGCGCTCGCCAACCGGTTCCTCACCGGGCTGTGCAACCTCGTCGCCGATCTCAACCTCACCGACATGGGCACGGGCTACAAGGCTTGCCGCACGCAGTTGCTCAAGAGCATTCCCTTGCGCAGCGACCGCTTCGGCATCGAGCCCGAGCTCACCATCAAGCTCGCCCGGCGCGACGCGCGCATCTACGAAACACCCGTCAGCTACCACGGCCGCACCTACGAGGAGGGGAAGAAGATCGGCTTCCGCGACGCCGTTGCCACTTTCTTCGTCATCCTCCGCTACTGGTTCACAGGCGACCTCTACCGCGAGTCCGGCCCCGAGGTGCTGGAAACTCTCTCCCACGCGCCGCGCTTCAACCGCTGGGTGGCCGACGTGATTCGTCCCTACCTCGGCAGCCGCGTGCTGGAGATCGGCGCCGGAATCGGCAACCTTACCCGCCACCTGATCCCGCGACGCCAGCACTATATTGCCACCGAGATGGATCCGGAGCACCTGGCGCGGCTTGCCGCTCGCCTCCAGCACCGGCCCAACCTCGAGCCGAGACTGCTGGACCTGACCAATGGGAATCATCTCGCCGACCTGGCGGGCGTCGTGGACACGGTGGTCTGCGTGAACGTGCTCGAGCACATTGAGGACGATCGCGCCGCCCTGCAAAATATCCATGCCGTGCTGGAGGCGGGAGGCCGCGCCGTGATCCTGGTGCCGCAGGACCCGAGCCTGTACGGATCGCTCGACAAAGCGCTCGGCCACTGGCGCCGCTATCGCCCCGCGGAGCTGCGGAAACTGCTCCTCGAGTGCGGCTTCCGCCTGGAGTGCCTGCTGGAGTTCAACCGCATCTCGCGGCCCGGCTGGTACGTGACCGGCAAATGGCTGCGGCGTCGTACGCTGAGCGCGGCGACGATGAAACTCTTCGACCGCCTGGTGTGGCTGTGGCGCCGCATCGACCGGTTCCTGCCCTGGGGGCCGGTCTCGCTGATCGCCGTCGCGGTGAAAGAGGATCCGATTCCCGGAACAACTGGCGGCCCGCAAGCGTTATGATTTGTGAGGGGGGAAGGAATGGCACTGCGCGATTTCATCACCAAGCAGTTCATCGACGTCATCCACTGGACCGAGTCCGAGGAGGGAGTACTTTCGTACCGGTTCCCGATGCGTGACATGGAGATCCAGAACGGCGCCCAGCTCACCGTGCGCGAATCGCAGATGGGGCTGTTCGTCAACGAGGGCCGCATCGCGGACCAGTTCGGCCCCGGCCTGCACAAGCTCGCTACCCAGACCCTGCCGCTGCTCACCAACCTGATGAACTGGGACAAGCTGTTCCAGTCGCCGTTCAAGTCGGACGTCTACTTCTTCTCCACACGGCTCCAGGTGAACCAGCGGTGGGGCACGGCCAACCCGGTCACCATCCGCGACAAGGAGTTCGGCGCCATCCGGCTGCGGGCCTACGGCATCTACTCGTGGCGCATCGCCGACCCGCGCACGTTTCACACCAAGGTGAGCGGTACGGTGGAAACCTACCGCGCGGCCGACCTGGAGGGGCAGCTCCGCAACACCATCGTCGGCCGCATGGCGGACACGTTCGCCGAAAGCGGCATCCCGTTTCTGGACATGGCGGCCAACCAGGTGGAGCTGGGCCAGAAGATCGCCTCGCAGATCGGGCCCGCCTTCGCCGAGCTTGGGCTGGCGCTGGACAGCTTCGTCGTGGAGAATCTTTCGCTGCCCGAGGAGCTCCAGAAACGGCTCGACGAGCGCATCGGCATGGGGATGGTCGGCGACATGGGCCGCTACACGCAGTTCCAGGTGGCGCAGTCGGTGCCCGTCGCGGCGGCCAATGAAGGGGGAGGCGGCGCGGGGCTGGGCGCGGGGCTCGGCGCCGGCATGGCCATGGCGCAGACCATGATGAACGCCATCAAGCTGCCGTCCGCCGGCGAAGGCTCCCCCGCGGCTCCGACCGCCGAGTCGAAGTTTTGCCAAGAGTGCGGCAAGCCCATTCCGCGCGCGGCGAAATTCTGCTCCGAGTGCGGTAAGCCGCAGCAGTAGAATAACAGCCGTGGGAATCACCGCTCCCTGCGAGTGGGTCATTGAAGCGCACGGCTGCGACGCCGTGGCGCTGGCCGATCAGGCCAGGCTCGTGACGCTGCTCGAACGCCTGATCCGGGAAATGTCGCTCCACCCGGTGCGCGACCCCGTCTGGCACCAGTTTCCAGGACCCGGCGGCATCACCGGGCTGTGCCTGTTGGCCGAGTCCCACTTCGCCTGCCACACCTTCCCGGAACATCGCTCGTTGTGCCTGAACCTGTTCTGCTGCCGACCGCGGGAGGAGTGGGATTTTCGCGGCTACCTCTCGCGGGAGTTCGGCGCCACCGCGGTGTGTGTCCGACGCGTCGAGCGGCCCTACCAGCCCGAGCCATGAGCCGCTTCCATTCCAACTGCCCGCAGTGCGCCGGCCCGATCGCGTTTCAGTGGTCGAGCGCCGTGCAGACGACCTGTCCCCACTGCCGCTCGATCCTGGTCCGCCGCGACGTCGACCTGGAGCGCGTCGGCCGCGTCGCCGATCTTCCCCCCGACAGCTCGCCCGTCCAGATCGCCACCGAGGGCGTTTTTCGCCGCCAGGCGTTTGTCGTCGTGGGCCGCATCCTGTATGAATACGCGCAGGGCGGCTGGAACGAATGGCACCTCGTCTTTCAGGACGGCGCCTCCGGCTGGCTCTCCGACGCCCAGGCCTCCTACGCGGTCTCGTTTCTTCGTCAGGCTTCCGCAACGCCGCCGGCGGCATCCACTCTCGAGCGCGGCCAGCAGCTCACCTTCGACGGCCACTCCTACGAGGTCACCGCGCTCACGCGCGCACGTTATGCCGGCGTCGAGGGCGAGCTGCCCTTCGAGTACTGGGACAAGGAAGAGGTGCTGTTCGCCGACCTCCTCTCGCGCGACGCCCGCTTCGCGACCATCGACTACAGCGATGAGCCTCCCCTGCTGTTCCTCGGCGAAGCGGTAGAATTCGAAGACCTCGCCTTGAAGAACCTCCGCCGGTTCGAGGGCTGGTAGACATGCAAGAGCCCAACGTCCCAACATCGCAGGTGAAGGCCCTCGCGTGCCCCAACTGCGGCGGCGCGGTCAGCCTGCGCGGCTTCGGGCACACGCTGAACGTCGTGTGCGTGAACTGCCTCAGCATCCTGGATGCGAAATCCCCGGACCTCCAGTTGTTGCAGACCTTCCAGGAGCGCCAGCGCGTGTTCCCCCTGATTCCCCTCGGCACGCGCGGCAAGCTCCACGGCGATGTCTACGAGGTGATCGGCTTCCAGGTGCGGGAGATCATGGTGAACCTGGTGCAGTACGCCTGGCAGGAGTACCTGCTGTTCAACTCTTTCAAAGGATTTCGCTACCTGACCCACTACGATGGCCACTGGAACGACGTCAAGCCGATCCAGGGCGTTCCCGACCCCTCCCGCCAGGGCCAGAAGCCCGCCGCCCGCTGGCTCGGCGAGACCTACGTCCATTTCCAAACGGCCGATGCGGAAACTGTGTTCGTCATGGGCGAGTTTCCCTGGCAGGTGCGAGTCGGAGAAACAGTACGCACGGCGGACTACATCGCTCCGCCGCGGGTGCTCTCGTCTGAAACCACCGACGGGGAAGTCACCTGGTCGCTCGGCGAGTACATGACCGGCGAGCACGTCTGGCGCGCTTTCGGGATGGCCGGCAGTCCGCCCGCGGCGCACGGCGTCTATGCCAACCAGCCTTCGCCCCACGAGGGAAAGACCGGCCGCGCGTGGCTCAAAGCCGTTTGGATGCTGGCGGCGCTGTTCAGCCTCATGCTGCTCAGCTCGCTGTGGATGGGGCGGCAGGAGGCCTTTCGTCAGAAGTACAGCTTCAGCGGCTCGGCGAGCGAGCCGTCGCTGGTGACGCCGGTGTTCGAGCTGAAGGGCCGGCCCTCCAACGTCGAGATCCTCATTCACACCGACCTCAACAACGAGTGGGCCTATTTCCACCTGGCGCTGATTCACGAATCCTCCGGCCACGCCCTGGACTTCGGCCGCGAGATCAGCTACTACCACGGCCGAGACTCCGACGGAAACTGGACCGAGGGCCGACGCGGGGAGCGCGTCCTGGTTCCCACGGTTGCCGCCGGCCGCTATTACCTGCGCGTCGAGCCGGAGATGAACGTCGCGCGCGCCATGAGCTACGAGCTGCGCGTTCGCCGCGACGTGCCGGTGAACCTGTTCTTCTGGATCGCCGCGGTGCTGGTCGTGCTGCCGCCGGTGTTTGTCACCTTGCGCGGCCGGCAGTTCGAGTCCGCCCGCTGGATGGAGAGCGACTACGCCTCCTCCGGCTCCGGCGACGACGAGGAGGAAGCATGAAATTCCCTTTCTATTGGACCTACGGGCTGGTTGTGCTCACCCTTGCGGGCTGGTCGCAGTATCGCGGCTGGACGCTCACGAAGGTGAGCGAGGTCCGCAACGTTCCCCGGTCGGTGCGCGACAACCCCGGCGCCTACCGCTCGCACTACAGCTATCCCCGTTACTTTGGAGGCAAGTGATATGGCGGAATTCCAACCTGGCTACCTGCTGAATGCGGTGATCTTCGCCCTGCTCGGCATCGTCATTTTTGTGCTGGCGTTTGTGTTCATCGACCGGCTCACTCCCTACTCGCTGTGGAAGGAGATCGTCGAGGAGCAGAACGTGGCTCTCGCCGTGCTCCTCGGAGCGCTCTCGGTCGGCCTGTGCGTCATCATCGCCGCCGCCGTGCATTGAGACGCGACGCAGCGTGACTGAGCTTTGTCCGCCGTACTGTTCCTTTCCGTCTTCCTGATCGCCGCCTGCGGGCTCATCTACGAGCTGATCGCCGGGACGCTGGCGAGCTACCTGCTCGGCGACAGCGTGCTGCAATTCTCCACCGTCATCGGCAGCTACCTGTTCGCGATGGGCGTCGGCAGTTATCTCTCGAAGTTCATCGGAAAGGGAATGGTGGCTCGCTTCATCTGGGTGGAGCTGATGGTCGGCCTGGTGGGCGGCTATTCCTCTTCGCTGCTGTTCCTGGCGTTCAGCTACACTTCCGCGTTCCGGCTGCTGCTGTACCTGTTGGTGCTGATCATCGGCGTGCTGGTGGGGCTGGAGATTCCGCTGCTGATGCGCATCCTGCGCCAGCGCTTCCGTTTTCAGGACCTGGTGGCGCACGTGCTCACGTTCGACTACCTGGGCGCGCTCGGCGCCTCGCTGCTGTTCCCCCTGCTGCTGGTGCCGCACGTGGGGCTGGTGCGCTCGGCGCTGCTGTTCGGGATGCTGAACGCCGCGGTGGCGCTGTGGTCCACCGTGCTGTTCCGCGAGCAGATCGGCGCCGTCGGGCGCCTTCGCGTCGCCGGGGTCGCGGTGCTGGCGGCGCTCGGGGCGGGGCTGGTTGGCGCCGAGAGGCTCACGGCGCTGGCCGAGGAGAACCTCTACGCCGACGAGGTGATCCTGGCCCGGCAGTCGCGTTACCAGCGCATCGTGCTGACGCGTTGGAAGGATGACCTGCGCCTGTTCCTCAACGCCCATCTCCAGTTCAGCTCGCGCGACGAGTACCGCTACCACGAGGCGCTGGTGCACCCCGGGCTGGCGGCGGTGCCCCTCGCGCGCCGCGTGCTGGTGCTGGGCGGTGGGGACGGGCTGGCCGTGCGCGAGGTACTCCGCTACCCGGGCGTCGAATCGGTCACCCTGGTCGACCTGGACCCGGAGATGACGCGGCTGTTCGCGAGCCATCCCCTGCTGGTGCGTCTCAACGGCGGCTCGCTCTCCTCGCCGCGCGTGCGCGTGGTGAACGCCGACGCGTTTCCGTGGCTGGAGGAGAACCGCGAGATGTTCGATTTCGTCGTCGTCGATTTTCCGGACCCGAGCAGCTACTCGCTGGGTAAACTCTACACGACGGCGTTCTACCGCCTGCTGTCGCGGCATGTTTCGGCCGCCGGCTTGGTCGCCATTCAGAGCACGTCGCCGCTTTTCGCCCGCCAGTCGTTCTGGTGCGTGGTGGAGACGCTGCGCCAGGCCGGCCTGCGAGTCCGGCCTTACCACGTCTATGTGCCCTCGTTCGGCGAGTGGGGATTCGCGCTCGCCGGCCACGGCGGCTACGAGCCGCCGGCGGCGCTCCCTGCCGGGCTGCGCTTCCTCGATCAGCGCACGCTCCCGGCGCTGTTCGATTTTCCCGGCGACATGCAGCCGGTGGAGGTCGAGCCAAACCGCTTGAACGACCAGGTCCTGGTGCGCTATTACGAGCGGGACTGGAGCCGCATCGCGCGCTGAGAGCCCCTACAGGGGCTGCCCCCGCCTGCCGGCGGAGTGGCGCCCCACCATTCAGGGGAGCAAACGGTCATACCGTTTGCTTAGTACTGCATTTCGCAAATACGGTGACGTATCGGCGAGCAGCGTGGCGTGGCGCAGGCTCTCAGCCTGCCGCGTCGGCACTCCTGCCGACGCTTGGTT
>Ga0247727_10000624_pt1 | contig 86672 bp, 79 predicted proteins | sample WisWelCaveWW1625_FD_202498 | JGI IMG/M metagenome (GOLD analysis project Ga0247727, IMG submission 202498) | Biofilm microbial communities from Wishing Well Cave, Virginia, United States - WW16-25 | ecosystem: Environmental > Aquatic > Deep subsurface > Groundwater > Cave microbial mat | place... | reverse complement strand
CTTCATGATGCCGGAGAAGATTTACATGACGCCGATGCCGTTCCTGAACGGCGGCACGCATACGACCGGCAGCGGATTGAACTTCCGCGCGGGACCGATTGCGCAGCGGTTGGCGACGAATCCGGACAGTTCCAAGATCTTCGACAGCAAGGTCCATGGAGATCCCTACACGCCGTTGCTGCGCGCCTACACGGGCGACACGATGGTGTTCCGGCTGCTGCATACGCTCATGAACGAGAGCATGGTCTGGACCATTTCGGGCCATACCTTCCTGAGCGAGCGCTATGCGGGCGATGCGAACCGCAAGAACTCGATCCACATCGGGATCGCCGAGCGGTACGACCTGGTCGTGCCGAAGGCGGGCGGGCCGCGCGCGCAGGCCGGCGACTACATTCACTTCAACGGACGCTCCTCGAAATTCTCCGAAGGTGCCTGGGGCATCATCCGGGTGCACGACAAGGAGCAGGCAGATCTGCAAAAGCTGCCGGCGGGCTACAGCGGCCGAAACGAAATCCCCGGTGCCATGCCGGTCTGCCCGGCCGGTGCGCCGGTGAAGACCTTCAATGCGGTGGCGATGGACTATCCGTCCATGAAGTTCAATCCGAAGGCGCCCGATACCATCGAGGTGGACTTCGAGCGGAAGATCCAGATCACCAACCCCGACGCGAAGATTTTCGCGTTGGAGGGCGATGCGTCCGCGGCGGCGACCGGTGCGCAGCCGATGCCGCTGACCCTGCGCGTCAATACGGGGGACTGCATCAAGGTCACGCTGAAGAACAAGATGAAGAAGAGCCGCGCATCGTTCTCGGCGATTTCCCTGGCGTTCGATCCCAAGGATTCGCTGGGCGCGAACGTGGGCAATAACGGCGGCGATCAGACGATCGCCGCGGGCGAAAGCCGCACCTACACCTACTACGCGGACCCGTCGCTGGGTGAAATTTCGTCGTTGGTGTGGGATTGGGGCAACGTGATGACCAATCCGCGGGACGGTCTCTTCGGCGCCGTCATCATCGGGCCGAGGGGCGCGCAGTATCGCGATCCGAAGACGGGCGCGGACGTGTCCAACAAGAACGTGTGGGTGGCCGACGTGATCGTGGATCGGACCCTCCCGGGCTACGAGCATCGGACGAACTACCGCGATGCGGCTCTGTTTTTCCAGGACGAGGACAACATCATCGGCACCAGCTTCATGCCCTACGTGCAGAACGTGGCGGGCCTGACCGGCGTCAACTACCGGTCGGAGCCGTACAAGTTCCGCGAAGAATCGGGCTGCTCGCTGGGCAAGATGTTCCAGCCGTGCAAGACCGACAAGCCGGAGGATCCGGTGACGCCGCTCATCGAGGCGCACGCGGGCGATCCGGTCCGGATCCACGTGTTCGGCGCGAACAACGAGCAGAATCAGATGTTCAGCGTCGAGAAGCATGAGTGGCCGATCGAGCCCTTCATGCGCGGCGCGGATCAGATCAGCGTCGTGGAGTTCTCCGGGTCAGAGACCATCGATGCGTTCCTGCCGTCGGCCGGCGGTCCGTATCGGATGGCGGGCGACTATGTCTGGAGCAATCAGCGGTTGCCGTACTCCCAGTCCGGGCAGTGGGGCTATCTGCGGGTGCGTCCAGCCGGCGATCAGTCGCTCCTGCCGTTGAGCGGCGTGACGCCCGGTTCGAAGCGCGCCGAAGTGGAGACTTCGACACCGATCGTGCCGGTGTCGACGCGGTAAGACGGCTGACCTGAAGAAGGTCGCTGTGTTATACAGAGGGGGGGCCGCAAGGCTCCCCCTTTTGTTATGATGATGAATCGGAACGGGGAATTTTTAATGATGCGAGTGTTGGTGCTGGCGGCTGCGACGGTGCTGGTGTGTGTGGCGCCGGTCTGGGCTTACGAAGAAATCACCGTCTCCGACGGCGGAGTGATCTCGGGCAAGGTGACGATCGCCGGCAGCAAGCCGACCGTCAAGGGATTCAACCTCATTACGTTTCCCGATCCGGTCTATTGCGGACGCATCTCCACCGGCACCGGCTGGCGCGTTCTGGATGAATTTGCGATCGCGCCGGACGGCGGGTTGAAGGATGTCGTGGTATTTCTGGCAGAGGTCCAGCGCGGCAAGCCCTTTGCGTTTGCGCCGCCGACGATCGAAGCCCGCGACTGCCGGTTTCTGCCGTTTATGACGATCGTCAAGGATCGGAGCGATGTCGTGGTGATGAACATGGATCCGGTCATGCACGACATCCAGGCCTACGAGACGTCACACCTCGGCCCACGCGTGCTCTTCAATACGCCACTGCCGATGAATCCGCACCATCGCCGCGAGGTCAGCGCAGACAGCCACGAGCATCTGGCAGGCGAGCCGGTGGCGCAACCGATCCACATGACCAAGGGACGGCGCATCTTCGTGATGCAGTGCGGGTTTCACGCCTACATGGAAAGCTGGGGGATGGCGATCGACAATCCCTACTATGCGGTGACGGGGAAGGACGGGACCTTTTCCATCCCTGACGTGCCGCCCGGCGAGTATGTGCTGGTCGCCTGGCATCCGCAGGTTCAGACCATGCAGGAGCAGAAGATTACCGTGAAGGCAAAGGGCGTGGCGACCACATCGTTTGCCTTCAAGACACCCACCGGACGGCGGAGCGTGCACGAGATCATGGAGAATCCCCACTACGGCCCGGAATCGTTGGGCAAGACCGTGGATATCCGCCCGACCCTGGAGTTGCAAAAGCCGTAGAGGGAAGTGAAAAGCTAAAAGTGAAACGTGAGAGGTTCAAGAAAAGCATGGTCTGGGCAGCCGTGTTATTACTGGTGGTCTCTGCTGCGCCGGCGATGGCCTACGAAGTCGTCGACGTCGAGCACGGAGGAACGATCACCGGCAAGGTGACGCTGCAGGGCCAGCCGATTCCCACCTCGCAGGGGTTCAACCTCGTCACCTTCCCAGATCCAGAATATTGCGGGCGCATTTCAAACGGCACCGGCTGGCGGCTGCTCTACGATTTTTCAACCGATCAGACGGGCGGGCTGAAGGATGTCGTGGTGTCGCTCGAAGGGATCGAGAAAGGCAGGCCGTTCGACGTCTCTGTGCCTCGCATCGAAGCGCGCGATTGCCGGTTCCAACCCTTCGTGACGGTGGTCCGTAGCGGTCATGCGGTGGAAGTTGTGAACATGGACCCGGTCATGCACGACATCCAGGCCTATGAGACGTCGATTCATCTGGGTCCGCGCGTCCTGTTTAATTCTCCGTTGCCGATGAATGCCCACCATCAGCGCGGCAATATCCATGCGACACACCGGCATATGCCCGGCCCATCCATGCTGGAACCGGTGCATTTGCACAAGGGCCGCAATCTGTTCGTGATGCAATGCGGCTTTCATGCCTTCATGCTCAGTTGGGGGCTGGCGGTCTCCAATCCCTATTACGCGATCACGGACGGCTCCGGTTCGTACCAGATCGACAACGTTCCGCCCGGCAGTTACCGCATGGTCGCCTGGCATCCCTACGTGGGGACCATGTCGGAGGAAATCGTCACGGTGAATCCGGACGGCAAGGCCGAGGTCAAATTTTCCATGAAAGCGCCAGCCGGGCGCCGCACCTCCCACCAGGTCGTGGATAATCCCCGGTTCGGCCTGGAATCTCTTGGTCGCCCGCTGCACATCGAGCCGTTAGTCCAGCTCCAGCATTAAGTCATTCGTCACCACGTGACTTTCCTTCACTCCTTTCCAGCTTGTCTTCTCCTTCTGACCGTCGCGTGGGGTCTCTTTGTACCCAGTGGCTCTGCGCTGGCTGCAGAATCGGCTCGGCCTGACGGGTTGAAGGACGCGCAAGCGGCGTTTAACAAGCAGCAGTACGATCAGGCGCTGCAGCTGCTCGAATCGTTGGGGAAAGGAGGCAAGGTTACTGCCGACGTCCGCCGGCTCAAGATTAAAACCCTGGCGAAACTGGGCAAGCCGCTGGACGCGCTGACCGAATACGAGACGTTCACGCAGCCGAGCGGGAAAGATGATCTGCCGTTGCTGCGCGAAGTAGCCTTCGGATTCACTACGTCGTTACTGAAAGACATGCGGGACCAGATGCGAGGAGCCGGCTATACCGCGCTCAGAGAGATCGAGTCTGATGAGGCGGTGTCCTATTTTGAAGACGGATTGAGCGACGGATCGGGCGTGGTGCGGGCGTTGGTGGCAGAAGGGCTTGCGAGGTTGAAAACGGGGCAGAAATCGGATCGTTTTCGCAAGGCATTGAGCGACCAGGCGGCGCTCGTGCGTGTCGGCGTGTTGAAAGGCCTGGGCCGGTCCGGCGACCGCTCCGCCATCGCCGTGATCGAGCCGGCGTTGAAAGACGAACAGGGGATGGTGCAGGCGGTGGCGGCCGGCGCCTTGGTGATGCTCGGACGCAAGGAGGCGTTTGCGCACGTCGTGAAGGTGGCCGAAGCGGGGAGTCCCGAGGATCGAAGCGCCGCCTTGCGTGTGCTTGGTGAACTGCGCGATCGTCGGGCGTTGCCGATCTTGCAGGAGGCTGCACAGGATCGCCAGCCGTCCATTCGGGGCGCGGCCGCAGCGGCATTGGGCGAGTTGGGCATACCGGAAGCTGCTGCCTCGCTCACCGCGTTGTTGAGCGATCCGCTCCCGGCCGTCCGCAGCTCTGCGGCGTTGGCCCTCAGCTTGCTGGGCGTCCATGATGCCGCCCCGGCTCTGAAGAAACTCTTTGTCGACCAGAACCATGCGGTTCGCGCGTCCGCGGCGGCCGCGCTGCTGGGCATGGGACGACCATTTGGCGAGGTGGCCACCGTGCTTCGTGAACTCAGTCAGGAAGGGGAACCGGGTATTCGCGCCTCGGCCGGAAGGGCGCTTGGAAAGACGGGGGAGAAGGACGCAACCGAGGCTGTGGCGGCGCTCCGGGTCTTGCTCAACGATGCCTTGCCGCGGCCCCGCATCGCGGCAGCCCGCTCGCTCGGCCATGTCGGGACTGCACGGTACAAGCAGGAGATGATCGAGATCCTGAAGCGGGCCTTGCGGGACCAGGATGATGCGGTTAGGGCCACGGCGGCCGGTGCCCTGATCCGCTGGTTGGACGGGAAGGCTGGAATTGGCAAGGGTGATCCGATCGAGGGGTAGCAGGGGGGGGATGCTTGACACCTCCCCCGGCGTTGCAGTATAAAAAGCCGTTTCCAAACCGCGCAGGACGGCCCGCCGATACGGTTGAGTCACCCCACGGTTCGAGAAACACGGGTTAAGACCATAGTCAGTCAGTTTATCGCGATCCATTCACAAGGAGGCAGTGCCATGAAGAAGTGTATATTGTTTATCGTTGTTATGGTGGCGGTGGCGTTTCTCGCGGCGCCCCTCACCTCGTTCGCTGGCGGCTCAATTACCGGTAAAGTGACCTATGCCGGGAAGGCGGAAGAGAAGGAGTTCCTCTTCTCCAAGTTCCCCAACCCGAAGTTCTGCCCGAAGAATCCCAGTAAGGTTTTTGTCAAAGGAGAGAAGCGGATTCTGCCGACGATTGAGATCAACGGCGGTGGGTTGGCTGGCGCGGTGGTGGCGGTGGCCGATATCGAGGACAAGGCGTTCGTAGACGGGTATAAGGGCACCGAAGTCGTGGCCGAGTTCTGCGAGTTCAAGCCGTACACGGGCGTGGTGGTCAAGATGAAGAATTTCCACGTCGAGAACCATGATGCCGATCCGGACGATCCGAAGTCGTTGAAGGGCGTACTGCACAACCCGCATTCTTTCGAAGTGATGGGTGCCAGCTCCTCGACGATCTTCAATATCGCGCTCGCGGAGAAAGACTCCAAGCTCGACAAGCCGGCGATCATGCGCAAGCAGGGCTCCATGCTCCGCCTGCAGTGCGACCAGCATGAGTTCATGCAGTCGTTCTTCTGGCCGGTGACGAACCCCCACTACGCGGTGGCGGGCAATGACGGCTCCTTCGAGATCAAGGACGTGCCGGCAGGCAAGCACAAACTGGCAGTCTGGCATCCGTTCGTGGGCAAGGGCAAGCCAGTTGAAGTCGAGGTGGATGTGCCCGAGGGCGGCAAGGCGACGGTGACCGCCCAAATCAAGTAGTCGTTTCGGTTCACGTGCGCGAGAAGGGCAGTGGCGGGCAACCGTCACTGCCCTTTCTGTTTCTATGCTCCGCGTCTTCAGTTGCCTTTGCAATGAGGCTCTGGGTAAGATGACACGTCCTGAGTACGGACGATCAAAAAGGTCTTTGTTTTTCGAGGACATCCGTGCCACGCGAACTCTCACTCGCCGAAATCTTCCAACTCGGCTATTACTGGGAAACGAAAATCCTATTAACCGCCGTCAAGCTGGACCTGTTCTCTGCGATCGACACCAAGCCACGCACAGCGAGTGAAGTGGCGCAGCGGATGGGCGCGGATGCGCGCACGTTGGAGTTGCTCATGAATGCGCTTGTGGCGACGGGCGTGCTGACGAAAGACGGCGACCGGTTTGCCAACACCTCAGTGGCACAAACCCATCTGGTGAAAACCTCGCCAGGCTACATCGGCCATCTGCTGATGCTGCACGATGCGGAATGGAACAACTGGGGCAAGCTGGAAGAAGCCGTGATGACCGGACGCTCGCCGGTCACCCAGCACGTGTTTGAAACCGATCCTGAACTGGGGGCCAGCGTCCTGTCCGTGCTGCATCGGATCGGCGAGCAGAGCGGACCGGGGCTGGCCAAGCGGCTGGCGCTGGGTGAGGCCAGGACGATGCTCGATTTGGGCGGCGGCGCCGGCACCAATGCCATCGCATTTTGCACCGTGTATCCGAGTTTGAACGCAACCGTGTTCGATCTGCCGCAAACGTTGCGGGTGACGGAGCGAACGGTGAAGCAGGCGGGGATGGAAGATCGCATCACCCTCAAGCCGGGCAATTTCAACCAGGATGCGCTTGGCGGGTCGTACGACATCGTGCTGATGTCGGACATTCTGCACTATCAGGATGACCAGATGAATGCCGCGGTGGTGAAGAAGGTGCACGCCCATGTGAATCCTGGCGGCCGGCTGGTGATCAAAGACCGGTTTCTGGACGACGCGGGAACCGGCCCGGCCTGGACCACGGCCTTCGCGGTGCACATTCTTGTGAACACGGAAAAGGGCCGGTGCTATCGGACCGCCGATGCGATGCGGTGGATGACAGACGCGGGCTTCAGCAGCGTGGTCGAGCTCGAGCAAACTGCGGTGGTGCAGGGCGTGAAGCCAGGTAAAAAGTAAAAAGGAAAAAATGGCCGAGTTTCTCAAGCAATCGGGGTTTTTCGGCACGCACGCGACGATGGGTGCGGACCTGAGCCAGCTCATGGCGACGCTCTTCACGGTCTTGTTCGTAATCGGGTGGTTCCAGGCGAGAGGCCGGCGGGGCCATGCACATCACTGGCTGATGCTGAGCGGGATGATCGCGATGCTGGCGTTTTTCACCAGCTATTACCTCTTCCGGTCGCTGGGGGTGCTGGCATTTGAAGGGAAGGAAGGCTTCGGAGGATCGGAGGCACTCTATCACAATGTGTTCATCCCTCTGCTGACCTTCCACATCATGCTGGTGGTGATCGGGATCGTCATGGCGGTCTACATGATTGTCCTGGGATTCCGCTCGCAGGCCATCGTCGAGGGGAAGCGGGTGTTGCGCAACGAGTTGCTGCAGACATCTGGGAGGAAGATCGGAAAAATTTTCGGTGGCATCGCGGCAGTTCTCGTCGGGCTATTCCTCTGGCGCGTGGCAACAGCCGGGTTTTCCGTGCGCAAGTTGGAAGTCTATCTCGGGTTCGTGATCCTGATCGGGACCGTCTTTGCCGTGGAAATGGCCATTCAGCGGATCTGGCCGAATGGCGAGCGGCGGCACCGCGCCCTAGGCCTGTTCACAATGATCATCTATTGCATCCTGTTCGTCACGGGAACGACCACCTACACGATGCTCTATATTTTATATCCGGGAAAGATCGGTTGACGTCATGCTGACCTGCGGTTGCGGGCGCTGGATGCACACGGAAGGGATCGAAGAGCGGATGGACGGCCCCGCGCTGGCCTGGTTCGTGCGGTTCGAATGTTGCGGCTGCCACTGGAAGGTCGGGACGGAGGCGCCGGCCGACGAAGCGGCGAAACTGGTGGACCGGCTGATGTGGACCGACGAGGCCCGGCATGTGCTGGACCGCATGCCGCCGTACGTCGCGCTTCTCGTCCGTCATGATGTGGAAAGCTATGCGCGGTCGAAAGGGCAGCGGGTCATCTCTTTTACACTGCTGGCTCAGGCGCAAAACGGCGGGACGGTTGAGTGGGATCTTGAAGCCGAACGGCGGCTGGACAATGTGCCGGGTCCGGTGCGCGCGATGGCAAAGGTGGAATTGGAGCGGACGGCGCTGGAGCGAGGGCAGTCGAAAGTGACCGTCGCGCTGATGGAAGAAGTCAAAGCCAAGTATTTCGGGATGGCGGCACAGAAATAACGATGAACGCAGAAGGCAGAACGATGAACGTGGGATGCAAAATGCTGGGCGAAAGATTGCGTGTCCACTCCGCCATTCATCGTTCAGCGTTCATACTTCATCGTTGGAGTTGATAAATGTTGCATCGGATGGCGTTACGAGTGCTTCCGTCGTTGGCGCTGGCGGTGACGGAAGAATCAGTGCGCAAGCGTAAGCGGCTGGTGATGCTTGCCCCTGGCCTCGCGGCTTTTGTTATCTATCGCCTGACGAAACAGATCCTGCCCCTTTCGGACGCGGTCACGTTGCTGGCGGTGAGCGGGCTGGTCTCGGCTGCAACGGCGGTCTGGGCCTATCGGATGGGACGCCAGGTGCCTCTTGTCCACGTGTGGCGCGAAGACGGCATGCGTCGGCTGGCTTGGCTGATCGGCTGGATCGGCTTTGTATATGGCGTGCAATTGTCGTTGATGGTGCTGGCCTTGTTGAAAATTCTGGTCAATTACGATTTTCTCCAGCACCCGGATGGGCCGGCGATGATGACGATCATCATTGCCTGCACCTCGGTGGCGCGCGATGCCTTCGAGATCGGCCATGTCCGATTGCTGCAGCGGCAGGGCGAACCGATCGTGACATTTCCGGACGGCGCGAGCTTCAGGGACACAGTCGGTGCTCGAGCCGGACAGATGACTCGGTGGGCGCTGCTTCCGGCTGTTGGGTGTGCGGTGATGGCGGTTGCCCTGGGCACGGTGCATAACCTGGCGGCAACAGGATTGGCCCAGTTGATCCTGGTCACGCTCTGTGCCGGCAGCCTGTCCGTGTGGGCTTATTTGGCGGGCGAGCAGCGGCCCGGCGGGTGGCATGCGCTGATGAATAGGGCCGGATGGATGGAACTGTTTCGCTATTGGTGGTGGCCCGGCCTCGCCTTTGCGGCGACCTATTATCTCTCGTGGGCCGGATTGATGTTCTTTGTGGTTGAAGCCGACGTGAGTGGCAGCGTGGTGCGGGGCGCGATTGCCGGCGCCGTGGCCGGTATGATGGCCGGGTACTGTTATTACCTGGGGCACCGCCGGCATGTGGAGAATCAACTCCGGCAGATTGTTCCGCCTTCCCTGTTGCGCTGTCCGTTTGTGATGGGTATTCTGTCGAAGCAATCGGCCTTCGGGCAGGGCGGGACGCCGCCGGAGGCGATGGCCACGATTGTTACCTCTGGCCCTTCTCCGACGGTCGTTACGGGAAAACACAGTTGAACGAAGCATGATGAATTCTCTTCGGTCACAGTCGGTTGCGTGGGCGATGGTCGCGTTCGTGCTCGCGCTGCTCGTGGCGCCGTTGGGCGCTGCGACCGGGTCCGGGACTGAGGCCGGGCCTGCCACCGAGACGGCCACGGACGTCTATTACAAGACAACGGGTGTCCCCCATGGTCCGTCGGCGCCGGCAGGCGATGCGTCGACCTATCCGCGCTATGGTTCGCTGGATAACCGCACGTTCGTCTGGTTTGTCACCCAACAGCACACCTATTTCGGCGGCTTCGTGCTCGCGCTGCCCATTTTCTGCGTGATCCTGGAGTTTGCCGGGCTCGTGACGCGTGACCGGGCGGCGGCGTTGCGGTACGACCAGACAGCCCGTGATTTTCTCCGCGTCGCGTTGCTGGCCATGTCCCTGACAGCCGTGGTGGGGAGCTTGATGTTGGGGCTGTTCATCTGGTTCTATCCGAGCTTCATGCGGTACATGGGCGGGACCTTCAAGACGATGATGCCCGTCTATGCCTTCGTCTTCAACGGGGAAGCCCTGTGTCTGATCGCCTACTACTACACCTGGAACCGTATGGCGGCGCCGGCGCTGAAATGGTGCCATGCCGCGATCGGCATCCTCTCCAACGTCTTCGGTGCGATGCTGTTGCTTCTGGCGAACAGCTGGATTGCCTTCATGATGTCGCCGGCCGGTGTGGATGCGCAGGGGCGCTTTCTGGGCAATGTCTGGCACCTGATGCACACGGCGCTCTGGAATCCGCTCAACGTGCACCGGTTTCTGGCGGACATCATGTCCGGCGGAGCGGTGGTGCTGGCCTACGCGTCCTACCGGTTTCTCACGAGCAAGTCGGAGGAGGAGCGGGCCTATTACGATTGGGTCGGCGCGGTGTTCCTGATCGTCACGGTGATCGCGCTGCTGCCGATGCCTTTTGCGGGCTACTGGCTGATGAAGTCGGTCTACGCGTTCCGCCAGAGCATGGGTGTGACGATGATGGGCGGGTTATTGACCTGGCTGTTCGTCGTCCAGGCGCTCCTGATCGGCGTGCTGTTTCTCGGCATCAACTATTACCTCTGGCAAAGCATGGGACGGCTGCAGGGCGGGCAACGTTACGAGCAGGCGTACAAGTATCTGGTCCTGGGACTGACGGGCTGCATCTTTGTCTGGCTCACGCCGCATACGGTCATGATGACCGGGAGCGAAGTGAAAGCCATGGGCGGCGCGCAGCATCCGGTGGTCGGCAATTACGGCGTGATGTCGGCCAAGAACGGCGCGGTGAACGTGATGATCTGCCTGACGGCGTTGAGCTATATGTTTTACCGGCGCGCGAACCGCACGATCACCGTGCCGTGGGCGCGCAAGGGGAACGTCGCGCTGGCCATGCTGTTCGGCGCCGGCCTGGCGAACATCATCTGGCTGGCCGTGTACGGATTTTATGTGCCGGCCAGCGTGCGCGTCGGGCTGTCGTCGCCGCAGGCGTTTACCACGCTGACGGTCGTCGTGGCCGGGTTGCTGATCAATCGCGCGATGCTGCGCGGCGCAAACGTGCACGGCTCGGTGGTGTGGGGGAAAATGTCCGTCCGGGGCATGGTGACGCTCTTCGGGCTGGCGGCTTCCTTCACGTGGGTCATGGGACTCATGGGGTACATTCGTTCGTCGGGCCGGCTGGCCTGGCACGTCAACGAACTGATGCCCGACGCCTCGCCCTGGGCCTATACGCCCACCCTGGCCTTCGCGGCCAAGATGGTGACGGTAAACATGGTCGTATTCTGGATGACGGCGCTGCTGCTGTTCTGGCTCAGCAGCCGCGATCAGCGGCCGCTTCCCGACATGGAAGCGGCGGTGGAGAAGCAGCCGCTCTTTCCGCCGTCACCGCAGGAGGCGCAGCCGTCATGACACGTGTGGCAGGCATGGCGTCCGTCGGCGCGCTGGTCGTGCTCTGTGCGTTCTCCGCTTCGGTGTCGGTCCAATCGGCCGGCTTGTTGGTGCTGGACGATTACAGCGCCAAAGATACGGACGGGTTCCCAACAGCATGGAAGGCGCAGCGTCAGGAGACGAAGGCGAGAACACAGTATACGGTGCAATCCGAAAAAGGCATGACGTTCCTGACGGCCAAAGACGCCGATCAACGGGTCTACAAGAAGATCGCGTGGGATCCCAAGGCCATGCCGATCGTCACGTGGCGCTGGCGCGTAAAACTGGCTCCGGCGGGAGCCGATCCGATCGCAGCGGTCTTTGTCTCGCTGGACACGGATCTGATGGTCATTCCGGTGGCCACGAAATATGTCTGGAGCCAGACCAAGAACGTCGGCACGATGACGGAGGGCGGACTGTTCGACGCCACCGAGATTGTCTTGCAGAAAGGCTCAAGAGGATTCGGCGAGTGGGTGGAGCAGCGCGTGAACGCGTACGAGGATTTCAAGCGCATTCACCGGCATGAGCCGGCGACCCAGGCCTGGGGCATTTCCTTGCAGGGCGGCCCCGGCGTTGAAGTGGATTTCGGGCCGATCATTGTGACCGCTCCGTAGCCGTCTCGTCGGACGCACGTATGTCGCTCATCCAGGCAGAGCCGGCGCAGATCGCTCCGCGGACGGTCGTGGATATGGCCTTCGGTGCAGCGGTCATGGGGACGGTTGGCACGTTGATCGGCTGGTTCATGGGCGGCAGCGCAATGCCGGTCACCGGCGCGTTGGGTGTGGTGCTCGGCCTGGTCGTCGGATGGCTGGGCGGGCGGCGGTTTTTAATCAGCATCCTGATCGGGACCGTCTTTGGCGGGCTGCTCGCGTGGCTGGTCGCCGGGATCGAGAAAATTTCGTGGGGGGCCGGGGCAGGCGCGGCGATGGGTGGATTTCTCGGGGTGCAGGCATCCATGCTGTTGGATCTGTGGGCGGAACGGAAACAGGCAGCCCCGCCGGCGGATTCGCAGCCCTAAGCAAGACGTGAAAGGCACGAAGGCGTATGGAGAATAAAGGCGTATTGGTCGGCTCGATCCTCTTTGTGTTCGCGTCGTTCCTGTTGATGATCGGGATGCTGGTCAACGAATCCTGCAAGGCCAGGAAGCAGCGCGCGCTCCTGGCGTCGGTCCAGACGGAGCATCGGCCGGCGGCCACAGTCGTCGTTAGAGATTTTTCGATGTATATGACGCTGGTGGGTGATGAGGGTCGTGAAATGGTCCAGATTCCAGAAGGCCCCTTCACGATGGGAAGCCCGGACGGCGATCCCGACGAAACGCCCGAGCATCAGGTGTATCTCAAGACCTTTTACATGGATAAGAAAGAAGTCACGCAGGCGGAATACGACCGGTTTCTCCGGATGACCAAGCGGAATAAACCGGGGTTTCCCGTATTCGAGGATGACCAGGCGAAAATTTTAAAGCCCGAGCTGCCTGCGATCGGCGTCTCGTGGTCGGATGCGGAAGCCTATTGCAAATGGGCGGGCAAGCGGCTTCCGACCGAAGCGGAATGGGAGAAGGCCGGCCGCGGCGAGGGCAAGCGGCGTTACGCCTGGGGCGATACGTTTGTGTCCGGCCAGGCCAACGTGGACGGCAGGGAAGACGGGTTTCAGTATCTCGCGCCGCCCGGCGTGCTGGAGGCCGGGCGCAGTCCCTACGGCCTGTACGATATGACAGGCAATGTCGCTGAGTGGGTCGCGGACTCCTACGACGAGAAGTACTATAAAAAAGCGCCCTATCGGGATCCCCCGGGGCCCGAAGAAGCGGACCTGAAGGTCATTCGCGGCGGGTCCTGGCGCGAAACGTCGCACAATGCCAGGCTGTCCAAGCGGTTTACGGCCAAGAAATGGCGGACGGACAGCACGATCGGTATCCGGTGCGCGCGCGATGCGGAAGAGTCCCGGCGCGCGCCATCGCGGAAAACCTCCTAGGCAGCACACGTCCCTTGGCCTGAGATCGTCGCCCGGTTTATTCATGAACGCTTCTGCTGCAATCGTGGATACGCTGCTGCAACGGGCGGGCTCGCCGTTCGGTCAGTCAACGTCCTGCAAGAGGACGCCTCCTTCCCTCGCGGCTCCACACGCCCGTTTCGCTACGCGTCTGCACGATTTCGCGACGAACCGCCATAAATAATCAGGGCTGGGCCATGCTCGAAACCAGATTCAAAATCGCGCTGCTCGTGGTGGTGGCGATTTTCGCCAGCTTTCCGATCATGGGTATTCTGCGCGGAACCACGCTTCCGCCAATCGGGCCGGACCTTCCGGAAGCGCCCGCGCCCGCCATGCAGGCGTCCGGTGCCGATGAACGTCCGATCGAAGAGGCGGCGGTCAGCATTCCCGCCGGGCCCTTTATACGCGGCACGATCGCCGGCGGGTTTGATGAACAGCCGGTGAAATCGATCCATCTCGACGCCTACACGATCGACACCTATGAAGTGACGAACCATCACTATGCCGCATTCGTGGCGGCGACCACTCATCGTAAAGCCGGACCGCCGTCCCGCTACGCGAAGAACATGGCGCGCATGCGAGGCATCAATCAGCCGGTGGTCTATGTGTCGTGGGACGACGCCGATGCCTATTGTCGGTGGAAGGGGAAGCGGTTGCCGACCGAAGCGGAATGGGAAAAAGCCATGCGGGGAGGCGACAAGCGTCTGTGGCCATGGGGCAATGAGGTCGATCCATTGGCATCCAATTGGGCGGTGGCAAAAGATGGCCACGAGGTGGCGGCGCCGGTCGGCTCATTTAAACGGGATGTCAGTCCGTTCGGAGTCGTTGACGGGGCCGGCAATGTGATCGAGTGGGTTGCCGACTGGTATGGAGAGGATGTGTATCGCGATTCTGGCGACAGAAATCCAAAGGGCCCGGAGTTCGGGACGTTCAGAGTGCTTCGCGGAGGCGGGTATACGACGTCAGGGACGGATGTCCGCGTGACCAGTCGAATGAAGATGGTGCCGGATTTTCGGGACGAGACGATCGGCTTTCGTTGTGCCGTTTCTGGAGGTCAGAATACGGAATTCACGAAGACGGTGAAGGGGAAAAAAGTCACAGGAAATCAAAGTAGTAGAGAATAAGAAACACGGCCAAAATTATATTGACAACCATACCGGCCAAAACTATAATATCGAACGTTTTCGAGGTTTTTTCCATCTCTGTTCCCGCGTATGCCCTCTATTGTGCACAAGCGCCGGAAGCTTTAACATAGAGATGGGAAAGCTGTCAACGCACGTTAAGGAGACACCATGGATTCGGCACAGAACGACAACGAGATCAAACTCGGCAAGATGATTTTTTACATCACCTGTGCGGTGAGCCTGTGGTTTTTCTACTGGCTCAACGGGATTCAATGTCCGTGCTGATCCATTCTCCATTTTTTTCTGCCAAGGGAGTCGCGCAATGATTGTCACGAATCCAATGTTTTGGTTTGCCCTGCTGGCCATCGGAGTCGTCCTCTTGTTCGTCGGGAAAAAGATGGACCTCCTGAATAACACGGCCTACGCGGCGGTGGTATCGGTCGTCATTGCGGTCGCCTATTTCCACATCGTCGACCATTACCTGATGGATATGCAGGGGCTGGACTACTGGTATCTCTTTAGACAGTAATCTTTGCCGCATCGGAACGTTTTAAGCTGAAAAATTATTAGACTATTATGAGACTGTTGTTAGGGAGGTACACCATGGATCGTCAAAACGGAAAGAAGATCTGGTCGATCGTGGCGCTCTGCGCGATGATTGGCTTTCTTCTTCTGCCGGTCGCCACTTCGTTGAACGCGCTTGCGGGCGGAGGGGGCGAGGTGCCGCCGGCTCCTGCAGTCAAGGCGGAGGGGGAGAAGAAGGACGAGGCCAAGGTTGAGAAGGGCCGCGATGTTTATTATAAGACCGAGGGCATCGTCTCGGGAGCTCCGGCCCCAAAGACGGTGGATGGTCCCAGGGACTACCCACGCTATAATTTCGAGAGCCGCGTGCTCCTGTGGTTTGCCAACCAGCAGCATTTGTACTATGGCAGCTTCGTCTTGGCCGTGCCCATCTTCTGCATGATCATCGAGTTCATGGGCGTGGTGTCCAAGGACAAGGCGATGGCCAAGAAGTATGACCAGTTGGCCTATGACTTCGTGAAGATCAGTCTGACGGCCTACTCGTTGACGGCCATCCTCGGCGGCATCCTGATCTTTACCTTCCTGACTTTGTATCCTGCGTTCTTTGGTTATCTCTCCAGCATCTTCCGCCCGGTCATGCATATCTATGCGTTGATGTTCGTGGCCGAGAGCGGCACCCTCTATATCTACTACTACGGCTGGGACAAGATGAAGGAAGGGCTGCTGAAGTGGCTCCACCTCAGTATGTCGGTAATCCTGAACGTCATTGGGACCACGCTGATGATGCTGGCAAATTCCTGGATCGGGTTCATGATGTCTCCGGCCGGCGTGGATGAGCAGGGCCGTTTCCTGGGGAACATCTGGCACGTGATCCATACGGCGCTGTGGAACCCGCTGAACGTCCATCGCATACTGGGCAATATGGCCTTCGGCGGTGGCGTGGTGGCGGCCTATGCGGCGTACCGGTTCCTCTCTTCGAAGACGGATGAAGAGCGGGCCCATTATGACTGGATGGGCTACATTGCGATGGCCATCGGGGTGGCGTTCCTGATCCCGCTGCCGTTCGCGGGCTACTGGCTGATGCGCGAGGTCTACGCGTATCGTCAGCAGATGGGGATTACGTTGATGGGCGGCCTGTTGGCCTGGCTCTTCATCATTCAGGCGACCATGATCGGCATTCTGTTCCTGAGTTCGAACTATTATCTGTGGCAGGCGCTCGGAAGAATGCGCGGTGCGGAAAAGTATCAACGGTACATTAAGTATCTGGTGTTCATCCTGGTCGTTGGGTTCTTGATCTTCATCACGCCGCACACGATAGTCATGACGCCGGCTGAGCTCAAGGCGATGGGTGGCCAGCAGCATCCCGTCTTGGGCAACTACGGCGTGATGTCGGCCAAGAACGGCGGCATCAACGTGATTATCACCACGACGGTGTTGAGCTTTATCTGGTATATGCGTGGGAACAAGGAGCCGATGGTGCCGTGGAAGAATTTCGGGAACATCTTCATGGGGGTGTTCTTCGGCTTCGCCTATGTGAATATCATCTGGCTGGCCATCTACGGCTACTATATCCCGGCAAACGTCCGAGTCGGGCTGTCGGTGCCTCAAGTAGCCACGACGCTGTCGTGCCTCTTCTTCATGACGGCCCTGAATGGCTTCATGCTGAAGGGGGCCAAGCAGATGGGGCCGATCGAATGGGGCAAGATTTCCGTGCGGTCCCAGTACGCGATCATCATGCTGGCGACGGCGTTCACCTGGATGATGGGGCTGATGGGCTACATCCGGTCGTCCGTGCGTCTGTTCTGGCATGTGAATGAAATCATGCGCGACAACTCGCCCTGGGCCTATACGCATACGGTCGGGTTCGCGGCCAATATGATCTCGTTCAACGTGCTGTTTTTCTGGATCAGCATTCTGTTTGTTTTCTTCCTTGCAACGTTGGGGGTCAAGAAAGCGCCGGTTGACGCAAAGGCGCATGTGCCCGGTCGGGTGCCTGAGCCTGCACACGGACATTAATCCTCAGTTAATTTGTGTGATTTCTTTATGATCTCGCCCCCGTTAAGGCGGGGGCGAGGTTAGGGAGGGTTGTGAAGTGAAAGAGTTACTGGTAGCCGCATTTGGTATGGGGTGGGGAGTCCTTGCTGTCCTCGCAGGGTTGTTGATTTACCACTTTACCAGGGGCAACAAGGAGGGGGCCTTCAAGGTCTTTATCGGAATCCTCGCCGCGATTATGGCGTTCATTGCGATCGCCAATTATAAAGTCAATTTCTTCGGCGAATCCCGTTTGCTGCCGGTCTCGCTCGTGATGATCACCGCGCTGGCCTTCATGATGGGCATCTACTTTTCCAATATCAGCGCGCTCCTGAAGATCGGCGGGGTCATGTTCCTCGTCGCGGCGGCGCTCTCCGGATACGGCAACTGGTTGCCGCAGGTGGAAGGCGGGTTTCCGCCTCCAGACGTGAAGTTGGTGTTCGACGCCATGACGCCTCAACAGTTGGCCGATGAGGGCGAAAAAATTATCTTCGGCGGCATCGGGCAGAGTGGCGTGCAGGGCGCGATCGGCAAGGGGCAGTGCCCTCTGTGTCACGGGTTCCAGAAGGGGTTCTTGAGCGAGCGGGCGCCGAATCTGTTCGGGATTCCGGAGCGCGCGGAGAAGGAGCGGCTGACGGATCCGAACTACCACAAAGGTGAGCCGCAGAAGCGTGCATACGTTGACAAGGAAGCGTGTCCCGGGTGCGGGACCGCGACGACGGTACAGGAATATATCGCCGAGTCGCATTCCTGCCCGAACTGCTATGTTGCCCCCGGCTTTGGCGTAAAGGGCACGAACGACAAGGAAAGCCCTATGCCGAAGATTCACAAGCCACCGATCTCCCTGAGCCTGCCGGAGTTGGCGGCTGTGGACACGTGGCTCTACGTGCGTGAGGGCAGGGAAGCCCCGAGCTACGAAGATATTATTAAATCCTACGAGAAATTCATTCCGGAAGCGGATCGGCCGAAGCAGCAGGATGATAAGGCTGCCGGTCCCACGCAGTTGCTGGCCGATGGCACCGAACCGATCGATCAGATCTTTGCCAAGGCCCAGTGCGTGATGTGCCATACCATCCCGGGTATTCCCGGCGCAGTCGGTACCCAGGGCCCCAAGCTCGAAGAAGGGACGAATGCGCCGAACCGGATCCATGACTCGGCGTATAAGGGGACCGCGAAAAGCACTCCCGAGTACATCATGGAATCGGTTGTATCGCCGAGCACCTACGTTGTGAAGGGGTTTCCTGATAACCTGATGCCGAAGGTATTCGGGCAAAAGCTCAGTGCGGGCGCCTTGAAGAAAATCGTGGACTATCTGTCCCAGGTGAAAGCGGGCGCGCCGCCACCGAAGATTTCGTAATTATGAGTTCCTTACGTGGACCAAAGGGAGTGAACAGATGAAAGCACTAATGTCAGTCGGCGCAGTGGTGGGAGTGATCGCGTCGCTCGTCCTGCTGGGCATGATCTTCGGGGTCGTCAAGGCCGAGACCGTGCATTTGGTCGAAGGCTATATGCCCATGCAGCTGCTCTTCGAGCTGTCGCTCTTTGTGGCGGGGTTCACCGGGCTCAGCTATATGCTGAATTCGATGGGCATGGGGATCCCCAGATTCTGGCAGGGGATTGGCTTCGTTGCGTTTATTCTGATCTATCTCAAGTACCGTATCTATCCGCCCATTCCGTTCAGCGTACGGGCTATGTATGGCACAGTCACGATGGTGGCGGTCTTCATGTGGATGTCGAGCAGCGAGGAGGACTGGAAGAAGTTTCGACAGCCCATTCTTAACGTGATGGATGGCATCACGCCATTACACAAGGGTTTGCGGACCTTCTTTTTGATCGCGATCCCTCTTGGCTTGTGGGGCTTTGCCTACCAGTCGTTTATCCCTCAGGGGGCCGGCAGCGATGTGGATGAGCCGATCGAGTTGCGGACGGTGCATCCGGCTCCTCCGGCGAGCACCAAGGTGCACGGCAAAACCTTTGTGCTCCAAACTTCTCAGAATCCGTACCGGGTCAATACGGAAGGCAAGTACGATCAGGAGTTCAGCAATAAACTCATCGTCGAGCAGGCGATGGGCCGCTTGATGCAGCAGAACGCCAACCCATGGGATCCGAAAGCGGAAGGCTATCTGAAGAACGTGCGGGAAGGCGGCGAGATTTTCTTCCAAAACTGCCATTTCTGCCACGGCGACAACTTGAACGGGCGCGGGTTGCACGCGTTTGCGTTCAATCCGATTCCGGCGAATTTCACCGATCCCGGGACGATCGCGCAATTGCAGGAAACGTTTATCTTCTGGCGGGTGTCGAAGGGTGGAATCGGTCTTCCGCGTGAAGGGTTCCCCTGGGCCTCGGTCATGCCGCCCTGGGAACAGCACCTGACGACCGATGAAATCTGGAAAGTGGTTTTGTTCGAATACTGGCACACTGGCTATTATCCGCGGACGTGGGATTAATCCCGCATTCAATCGGTGAAGGGGTACAACAATGAATCACGTTCGGCTCACGAGTAAAACGGTCCTCATCCTGGCGGCTGTGCTCGCGATCACGATGATCTCGGGCAGCGCCGGGGTTTCGATCTTTGCAGAAGAGAACAGCGGGCTCCCGGCAGGATTTAAGAAAGGGGACTTGGCGCCGCTGCCCCCGGCTGAGATGATCGAAGCCGGGAAGCGTGTCTATTTCACCAAGTGTGTCTGGTGCCATGGCGTGGATGGTGCGGGTGACGGCCCGGCTGCCGACCGCCTCTGGCCGCGCCCGAGAAACTTCAACCAGGGTACCTTCAAAATTCGGCACACAGCCAGCGGTGAATTGCCGCTGTTCGACGCCAAGAAGCCGATCAAGGGCCAGAACGACCTCTTTGAAACGGTCACGCACGGCCTGCCTGGCTCGGCCATGCCGTCCTGGGAAGGCATCCTGACGGACGAGCAGCGGTTGCAGGTGCTGTCTTTTGTGACGAGCCAGCTGGTCAAGGATCGGAAATTCGACGACAAGGTGACTGAGACCACGACGGTGCTTGATTGGGATCAGCTCTTGAAGACACAGATCAAAGCAACCCCGGAGAGCATCGAAAAGGGCAAGCAACTCTTCCTCGACAAGAAGTGCATCGAGTGCCATGGTGCTGAGGGCCGTGGCGACGGAAACGCGTTCAACCTGAAGGATGACTGGGGATTCGCCATTCAGCCGGCTAACCAGCGCAAGTGCTGGAACTTCAGAGGAAGCCGACAGGATCCCTACGACGTCAAGAACATCTTCCGGACGTTCTCCACGGGTGTCAACGGCACGCCGATGCCCTCGTTTGCCGATAATACGACGGTCGAGGAGCGGTGGCACATTGCGAACTTCGTGCAATCGCTGTGCGAGCGGGACGCGAAGGGCAACCCGCTCGAGATCGATCCGCTCACCGACAAGCCGAAGATCAAGTTCGTATTTCTCTCCGGCGCGGTTGAGGGTGAGATTCCGGATGATCCCGAACATGAACTCTGGAAGAAGCGGGAGCGCCGCATCATGCTGCTCGGCGGCCAAATCACGCACAAACCCCGTAACTTCGTCAATCGTCTCGACGATGTCTGGGTCAAATCGCTGTACAGCGAGAAGGAAAAGCAGATCGCGTTCCTGTTCCAGTGGGATGACCGGACGAAGAGCGTGGCCAAGGAAGCCGGAACCAAGATTCCCTGGCAGCCGACGGCAGTGAACGTTGAAACCCATGGCGTGAAGGAACAGGCCCCCAAGACGGGTGAGGAAGGGTCGATCGCGGCCGGCCAGAACAAGTTCCCGGTCTACAACGACGCCTTCGCGATCCAATTCCCGGTCAAGTGGCAGGAGCTGCCGCCGCCGGAAAAGCCGCGGTATCTGTGGGGCGACGAGAAGTACCCGGTGGATATCGTGAAGTGGGAGGCGGACGGGTCGTTGCGCGCCTTCACGGGAACCGGCTGGGACAAGGATTTCGAAGACCGTGACGACTACACGGAGAAGCTGAAGCTGGCGAAGGCCGAGTGGAAGGACGGTCAATGGAGTCTCATTATCAAGCGGCCCCTCAAGGCTGACTACGATGAGGATGTGAAGTTCGAAGTCGGGAAATATATTCCAACCGTGTTCTTTGCGTGGGACGGGCACAACGGAGATGCCGGCCGAAAGATGGCCGTATCGGCGTTTTACTACCTCGTTCTGCAGCCGCCGATCCCGAAGGAAACCTACGTCTATCCGACTTTGATCGCGGTGAGTATCGTGATTCTGGAAGGATGGATTCTGACGAGACGGGCCAATCGTAAGAAGAGTAAAGTCTAAGCCCGTCTACGATGGGGAACCACGAAAAGGGGGTGGGTTAAACCCACCCCCTTTTTCTTTTCTTAGCGAGGCGTATTGTGCCTCAGATGATTCCCAATATGACCGGTGTGCTGGTGGCCGGCGGGAAGAGCCGGCGCATGGGTCGAGACAAGCGCTTTCTTGAGCTCGGTGGGCAGGCTCTGCTGCACCGTGCGCTGTCGGTGCTGCAGAGCCTTTTCGACGAGGTATTAGTCGCGCTGGCAGAGCCGTTACCGCAGTTGAAGGGCAACGGCTATCAGATCGTGACCGATCTGATTCCGGACTGTGCCACCTTGGGAGGGCTGTACACGGGTCTGGTATCGGCCAGTCAACCCAGGATCTTCGCTGTCGGCTGCGACATGCCGTTTTTGAATCCGGAAACCATTAAGCGTCTTACCGAGCTTGGCGCGCAGGCGGATGTCGTCATGCCCAAGCTGGCGACGGGACTGCAACCCATGCACGCGGTGTACTCGAAAGCCTGCCTGCCGCATTTGGAGCGGATGGCGAAGGCGCAGGAATTAAAGGTACAGGGTCTGTCAGAAGTCCCTGGTTTGACCGTAAGGTTGGTTCCCGAGAAGGACTTTCTTGACGTCGACCCTCAGCTCTTGTCTTTCTTTAATATCAATACGCCGGCCGATCTTGAGTTCGCCAGAAAATTGCTGACAGGCTCCGGGAGTGAACGCGCATAGGAAATCCGAGCGAATGAAGCGGACGGTGCCGTTACCTTGTTCTCCCGTAGCAGTTATGCTAAATTGCCGACGCCTTTTTCTTCTGAAAACAAGCGGGGTTAGCCCGCTTGTTCATGAGGATTCGTGACGAAACCGCGGAGACGCTCCGCGAGACGGGCGCGTGGAGCCGAGAGGGAGGGAGGCAGACTTGCGCAGTCTGTTGACCGACCGAGCGGCGAACCCGCCCGCTTGGCCGTGGCAACTGGCGGCCAAGCTTGTCGTAGCAGCGTATCTGCGGTTGCAGTAGAAGCCGTCATGAATATGCGGGCGAAGAGGAGGGGGAGTGTCCCACGAGATTGTGCGCGGGAAAGTCACGGAAGCGCTGCAGCAGGCATTGCAGCGGGCCAAACAAAAGGGGCAACTCACCGTTGAGACCTGGCCTTCCATTACATTGGATTTTCCCAAACGACCGGAATGGGGTGATTTGGCAACCGCCATCGCTATGAGTCTTGCCTCGCACGAGCGACGTTCTCCGAAAGACGTCGCGCAGATCATTCTCGACAATCTCGACCAGCCCAGGTCCGTCTTCGATCGCGTTGAGATCGCCGCTCCCGGTTTTCTCAACATGACGGTCAAGCGCGATCTGTGGATGCAGGTGTTATCGCAAATCGAAACAGAGGGCACCGCGTATGGCCGAAACGATCTGGGCCAGGGCCGACGGGTGCTAGTGGAATATGTGAGCGCCAACCCCACCGGCCCGATGCATATTGGCCACGGGCGCGGAGCGGCGGTCGGCGATGCTGTCGCCAATCTGTTGCGGGCGTCGGGGTTCGATGTCTCGCGCGAATATTACATCAATGACGCCGGCCGGCAGATGAAACTGCTCGGGCAGTCGGTCTATGCCCGCTATCAGCAACGGAACGGGCGGGCCGCGACGCTTCCCGAAGACGGCTATCAGGGCGCCTATGTCGAGCAGATGGCAGAACAGGTGCAGGCGCGTCTGGGTGCGGGATTGGCCGATCTTCCGGTGGAGCAGGCCGAACAGCAATGCCAGGAGTTTGCCTATCGGGAAATGATGGAGATCATCCGGAAAGATCTCCAGTCGTTTCGCATTACATTCGATTCGTGGTTCAGCGAAGCGTCGCTCTTGTCTGCTGGAGCCGTGACGGCGGTGTTGGAGGAGTTACGGCGAAGGGACATCCTGTTCGATCAGGAGGGGGCCTCGTGGTTCCGCTCCTCCGCCTATGGGGATGAAAAGGATCGGGTGATCCGCAAACAGGACGGCGAATACACCTATCTGGCTTCAGATATCGCGTATCACCGGGACAAGCTGCAGCGTGGCTACGATCTACTCATTGATGTGTGGGGGGCCGATCATCACGGGTACATCCCACGCATGCAGGCCGTTGTGCAAGCCCTAGGGCATCCCAAGGACCGGCTGCGCGTCGTACTGGTCCAGATGGTGAACCTCCTGCGCGGCGGGAAGAAGGTCGAGATGTCGAAGCGGGCGGGCGAGTTTGTGACGCTGCGTGAAGTCGTGGATGAAGTTGGGGCCGATGTCGCCAAGTTCTTTTTCCTGATGCGGTCGTCCGACCGGCATCTGGATTTCGATCTTGAATTGGCCAAGCAGCAATCGGCCGATAACCCCGTGTACTATGTGCAGTACGCGCATGCCCGCGTCGCCAGCCTCTTCCGGGTGGCGGAGAGCCGCGGGATCGCCGTGCCGAAACCAAGCGAGGCCGACCTGGAAGCGCTCACCGATCCCGACGAGTTCATGCTGGTCCGGAAATTGTCGGCCTATCCTTCGGTGGTGGAAGGCAGCGCCCTGGCGCTCGAGCCCCACCGGATCGTGTTCTATCTTCAGGAACTGGCCCAGCAGCTGCACACGTTCTATTTCAAGCACCGGATTCTCCCTCCGGCAGCCGAGGCGGAGGCGCCCGACGCGGGACAGTTCGTGAAGGATGCGACGGTGTCGTCGGTGAAGCATCGTGAACAGCTGACCCCGCGGCTGACCGGCGCGCGGCTGGCGCTGATGGGGCAGGTGGGGCAGGTCATCCGGAACGGGTTGGGGCTGCTGGGAGTCTCGGCTCCCGAGCGCATGTAGGGCTCGCACGTGATGTTTGGATTTTCTCTACAGAAGACGGATCTCGGAGGCCGGGCACGAAACGGTCGCTTGACGACGCCGCATGGCGCGATCGCCACGCCCGCCTTCATGCCGGTCGGGTCGCTGGGCCCCGTGAAGGGCGTCGAGCCGAACGAATTGCAGGCCATGGGCTACGGACTGATGCTGAACAATGCCTATCATCTCTTTCTGCGCCCAGGCCACGAGGTGATCGCCGGGTTGGGTGGGCTGCATGCCTTCAACGCCTGGCCGGGCGCCATTCTGACCGATAGCGGTGGATTTCAAGTATTCAGCCTGGCCAAATTGCGCAAGGTGTCCGATGACGGGGTGACCTTTCAATCCCATCTGGACGGCTCCCTGCACCATATTACGCCGGAGAGGGCGATCGAGATTCAAGAGGCGCTGGGGGCCGACATTATCATGGCCTTCGACGAATGCGTGGCCTTGCCGGCATCCAGAGAGCAGATCGGCGAGGCGGTGCGACGGACCAGCCAGTGGGCACGACGATGCCTCGCTGCCAGGCATCGGATGGACCAGGCCCTGTTCGGGATCGTTCAGGGGGGCTTGGATCACGAGTTGCGCAAGCAGTCGGCAGACGACCTTGTGGCGATGGGTTTTGACGGCTATGCCGTCGGCGGATTATCCGTCGGCGAAGAGCCGGCACTGCGAAACTATGCACTGGGAGCGACGACCGCGCATCTTCCGGCTGAGAAGCCACGCTATTTGATGGGGGTCGGGTTGCCGGATGATCTGGTGGAGGGGGTGGCGCGTGGTATTGACCTGTTCGATTGCGTCGTCCCGTCCCGGCATGGGCGCACGGGCTGGCTGTTTACCTCCTTTGGCCGGGTGCGGATCAGGAATGCCAAGTATGCCAGGGATGAAAGTCCCGTGGATCCCTCCTGCGTCTGCCCCGTGTGCAAGCGGTATACGCGGGCCTATCTCCACCACCTGTTCCTGGTGAAGGAAATGCTGGGGGTTCGTTTGAACACGATTCATAACCTGTATTTCTATGCAGGCTTCATGGAGCAGATCCGGCAGGCGATCGCCTCCGGAACGTTTGCCGAATTTCGGGCGCACTATTACGAACAACGGGAGCAATCGCGCATGCAGACGGACAGCATGGATGAGCAGGAAAGCCGGGCGCTGGCGGCCAGCGCTGCGGAAGAGGGGCGGCCATGAATGTGTTTGAGTCAGTGGCGTGGGCTCAAGGTGCTGGAAGCGGCGGATGGGCGCCGAGTTCGCTGGTCTCGCTCGTGCCGTTCGTCCTGATTTTTGTGTTGTTCTATTTCCTGCTGATTCTGCCTCAGCAGAAGAAGCAGAAGCAGCAAAAGGGCATGCTGGAGGCCTTGAAAAAAGGGGACAAGGTCATCACCTCGTCCGGCATCTGGGGAACCGTGACCAATTTAGGGAAGGATACGGTGACGCTGCAGATCGCCGATGCGGCGAAGATCAAAATCCAGCGGGAGTATATTGCGCGGCTCAGAAGCGAGGATGAGGACTCGCCCACATGATTCATGAGCGCTTCTACTGCAACCGCCGATACGCCGCTGCGACAAGCTTGGATGCAGGTTTCCCGCATCCAAGCGGGCGTACTCGCCCCTCGCGACCTCGACGTACTGGTTCAAGTACGCCTCGGCCCCTCGGGGCTTCGCGCGCCCGTCTCGCGTGGCGTCTTGGCGGTTTCGTCACGAACCGTCATGAATTATGTGGGCTAACAAGGAGCATGAAGCACGCATGAAAAAAGTTGGCGGGCGGTTCACGTTATTGGCCTTGGTGGCGGTGTTCTCGGTCGTGGCATTTCTTCCATCGTATTCAGCCCTGTTCCAGACACTGCCGCCTTGGGTGAAACGGGCGTTCCCGAACAAGGGGATCGCGCTTGGGTTGGACCTGCAGGGCGGCATCCATCTGGTGCTGGAAGTCGAGGAGGACCGTGCCGTCGAGATTGCCGTGGACCGGTCCGCGAACGCGATCCAGGACCTGCTGGTTGATAAGAAGATCCCGGTCGAGTCGGTCAAACGCACGGGATTTGCCCAGGTGACGCTGACGTTCCAGAAGGATGACCTGAAGGCGCAGATCCAAAAAATCCTCGAGGAGATTCCAGGGTTTTCAGAAAACGCGGGCGCCGGTTCCGCCAACGCCCTTGTCTATGAACTGTCGGAAGGCGAGATCAAGCGAATCAAGGATTCCGCGATCAATCAGGCGCTCGAAACGATCCGGAACCGCATCGACCAGTTCGGCGTCGCGGAACCGCTGATCCAGCGCCAGGGCCTCAAGCAGATCGTCATCCAATTGCCGGGCATCAAGGAGCCGAAGCGGGCCAAGGACTTGATCAAGGAAACGGCTTTGCTGGAGTTCAAGATGCTGGACGAAACCAACAAGCTGACGGTCGAACTGCCCCAGCGGGTGCTCAAGGGGCAGGAAGAGAGCGTGCTCAAGCAGCACCAGGACAAAATTCCGGAGGGCGATCAGATTCTGTTCGAAAAGGTCATCGAAAAGGACAGTGGCCGCGAATACCGGATTCCCTATCTGGTCAAAAAGCGCGTGATGCTGGCCGGCGATGTGCTCAGCGATGCGCGCGTCTCCATCGGGCAGTTCAACGATCCCTACGTGGCCGTGACCTTCGATGCCAAGGGGGCCCGCGAGTTCGAGCGGATCACCGAAGAGAACGTCAAGAAACGGATGGCGATCGTCCTCGACAATACGATCTATTCGGCGCCGGTGATTCAAGAGCGGATCAGTGGAGGGCGGGCGCAAATCACGGGGAGCTTCAGCACGCAAGAGGCCAACGATCTGGCCATTGTGCTGCGGGCCGGCGCCTTGCCGGCGCCGTTGAAAGTGATCCAGGACCTGACCGTGGGGCCGTCGCTGGGGAGAGACTCGATTGAGAAGGGCATTCAATCGACGTTGTTTGCCGGCGTCATGGTCGTGCTGTTCATGGCCGTCTATTACCGCCTGTCCGGCGTCATCGCGGACTTCGCCCTGACGTTGAACCTGATCTGCCTGATCGGCGCATTGGCGGCGCTCAATGCGACGCTGACGCTGCCCGGCATCGCGGGCATCATTCTGACCATCGGCATGGGCGTGGACTCCAACGTCCTGATTTTCGAGCGCATTCGCGAAGAATTGCGGTCGGGGAAACCGGTCCGCCTCGCAGTGGACGGGGGCTATGACAAGGCGCTCCTGACGATCATCGATTCGCACGTGACGACGCTGATTACCGGCCTGGCGCTGTTTCTTTTCGGCACCGGTCCGATCAAAGGGTTTGCCGTGACCCTGTGCCTGGGGATCGCCATCAATCTGTTTACGGCCCTGGTCGGCACCAAGGTCATCTTCGACGTCATGAACCGCCACCGGCAGACCGAGCAACTCAGCATTTAGGGCTTGGAGGCAGGACTCGTATGCAGGAGCACGCATGATCGAAATTCTTGGAAAAACGAATATCGACTTTATGGGCATGCGCAAGATCGCGTTTGTCTGTTCCGGCATCATGATGGCGCTGGGGATGCTGGCGTTGGTGCAGATCGGCCGGGGGGCTGCCAACCTCGGAATCGACTTTGCCGGAGGAACAGCCGTCCAGCTCAAGTTCGAGCAACCGGTTCGGACCGATGAGGCGCGGGCCGCGCTCGAGCGGAATCATCTCGCCGGGGCAGAAATTCAGGAGTTTGTGGCGAATAACAAGCTGCTGATCCGTGTGAAGGCGACGACGACGATCGAGGAGAAGGTGGCGGACCGGGTGGTGGCCATCTTCGGCAAGGAGTTCCCGACCAACAGGCTCGAGGTGGAAGCCTCGATGGAAATCGGACCGACGATCGGGCATAAATTGCAGGAGGATGCGCTGATCGCCATCTTGATTTCCTTCGTGGGCATCATCCTGTATATCGCCGCCCGGTTTGAATTCCGTTTCGGGGTGGCTGCGGCGGTTTCGACCTTCCACGACGTGCTGGCGGTGCTGGGACTGTTCTATGTCCTGGACAAGGAGGTCACGCTGCTGGTCGTGACGGCCCTGCTGACACTGGCGGGCTATTCGTTGACGGATACGGTGGTGGTCTTTGATCGGATCCGTGAGAACTTGCGCGTGCGCCGGCGGGACGGGCTTGAGATGATCATCAACAACGGCATCAATCAGGTCTTGAGCCGAACGATTGTCACCAGTTTGACCGTGGTGCTGGTCTTAGTCCCACTGACCCTGGCAGGCGGTGAGGTCTTGCACGATTTCTCGCTGGCGCTGCTCTGCGGGGTGATCGTGGGCACCTATTCGTCGATCTTTGTGGCCAGTCCGTTGCTCGTCATCTGGCCCGGCGGGGCCGGAAAACTGCTCAGGCGTGGGTAGGCAGAACCCTCGTTACTAAAAGTAGCCGTCTAATTCCTTGGATTTACTGCAAAATTCCACCTCCATTTACGTGGATGGATGAAGCGCCAAGAACGTTACCATTGCTTGACATTAGATGAAAGGCGCATGAAAATAAGCACTTAGAAGGGTTGTCTCGCGTTACCTAAATGAAACTCTGGGGTCAGTCACACAGCCTTCAGCGCAAGATCATCACAGCCATTGTGATGGTCGGCCTGCTCCCATTAACGCTCTCCGTCGTGTTCACCTATGTTACCGAACGCCGGGCGCTCCACGAAACCATCGGGGCCAACTTCCGTGAAAAAGCCGTGGAAGCGGCCAGCCGGATCGAGATGAAGGTGACCCGCGGGATCAATGAAACCGAGCAGCTGGCGGCGACTCCATTTCTCCGCACGTCCGTGACGGAAGCCAACCGCAGCTATGCGGGCAAAGAGCCGCGCAACATCGAGTCCATGATCCAGGACTGGCAAAAGGAATGGCGGCGGCGCGGAAAGAGCAACGAGTTCCCTCTGTTCATCAATCGCATCGTCACCAACTACCTGATCCGATTGCACGACATTCGACGGGCCGACTATCTGGGGATTCTCGTCACGGACAATCAGGGCGCGTTGGTCGTCAGTTCGATCCCCCAGGTGGAATACTTCCACGGCAAGAGCAGCTGGTGGCAGGCGGCATTCAACAAAGGACGCGGCGCGGAGTATGTCAGCGAGATCTATTTCGATCCGTCCTACGGCACTCACGTCCTGATTGTCGCCGTTCCGATTTGGGACGACGAGCAACGGGCCGTCATCGGAGTCGTCAGCGTGCTGCTGAAGCGGGACTCGCTCTTCCGGTCGATTTCGGAGGTCACCATCGGAGCGACCGGCCATGCCATGCTGATGAGTTCGGACGGCGCGCCGCTGATCTGTCCCGTGCTGGCGCCGGAGGAACACGCGATCACGCCGGCGTTGGTCGAGCAATTGAGGCCGATGCAGGCGGGGTGGTCCATCGCCGCCGACGATTCGCACGGCGGGCGCAATTCCTTGATCGGATTTGCCCCGGTGCGATTGAGCGACCGCCTGGCGCCGGGCAGTTTGGGTGGAAAACGATGGGTCACCTTCGTGCGCCAGAACCCGGCGGAAACCTACATGACGCTCGATCAACTGCTCCTGAAAGTGTCCGCCTACGGGGTGGTGGTCTTCGCGGTCCTTGTGGCGACCGGCGCGTGGGTGGCCAGGAGGATCGCCGGGCCGATTGCCGTATTACAAGAAGGCGCGCGTCGCATCGGCGCAGGCGGCCTCGATCACCACTTGACCCTCAAGACCGGCGACGAATTGGAGCACCTGGCCGAGGCCTTCAACGGCATGGCGGTGAGTCTCAAGCAGTCGTTCAGCCAGCTGGAGCAGCGGTCCAGAGAAATCGAAGCCACCAAGCGCTATTTGGAGAACCTGCTCGAAAACGCCAACGACGTCATCTACACCCTGGACACCGAGCAGCGGTTCACCTACGTGAACGGGAAAATTTCAGGCTGGGGCTATCAGAAGGACGATCTGATCGGCCGGCCCTATCTCTCCCTCTTGTCGAAACGCCATCGCGGCCGCCGCTTGAAAAGCACGCTGGATATCGGAGCCAAGCAGATCTACGAAGTGGAAGTGCTCTGCAAGACCGGCGAGACCCGGATGGTGACCGTGAGCGTGTCGCCGCTGTGCGATTCGCAGGGGCGCATCCACGGCGTGCTCGGCATCGCGCGGGACATCACGGAGACCAAGAAGCTGGAACAGCAGATCCGTAATTCGGAAAAGCTGGCCTCGGTCGGCAAACTGGCCGCCGGCGTGGCGCACGAGATCAACAACCCGCTCGGCGGCATTCTCAATTGCCTCTACAATTTCCGGAAGGGCGCGCTGTCGCCGGCCCGGCAGGAAGAATATGTGACCTCCATTGAAGACGGCCTGCGCCGGGTCCAGAAGATCGTCCGGCAGTTGCTGGACTTTTCCCAGCAGCACGACCCCGAGTTTTCCCCCGCCAATATCAACGACGTGGTCGAGCGGGTCCTGGTCCTGACCGAGCATGCGGTGGCGGCGAAGAAAATCCGACTGAGCAGACAGCTCCAGACGAACCTGCCCGCATTGATGGTGGATCGGCACATGATGGAGCAAGTCTTGATGAATCTGATCCTCAACGCCATTCAAGCGACCAAGGATGGCGGCACGATCACGATCAGCACACGCGCCCATGATGAGAACTGCGAAGTGATCGTGGAGGATACGGGGTGCGGCATTCCCTCCCACGTCCTGCCGCGCATCTTCGATCCCTTCTTCACCACCAAGGGGACCGGGGAAGGGACGGGGTTGGGACTCTCGGTCAGCCTGGGCATTGTCGAGCGGCATGGGGGCCGGATTCTCGTCGACAGCGAAGTCGGGAAGGGGTCCGTGTTTACGGTCTGCCTGCCGCTCGCGCATGAACGGTCCGTGGAACGCTCGATGGCCGGGAGAATGTCGTGAAATCACCGACGGTGCTGATCATCGACGACGAGCCCCTGATGCGCCTGTCCATGGAGGATGCGCTGCGCGCCGTCGGCTGCGAGGTGCGCGCCGCGGCCACCGGACCGGAGGGGCTGGCGATGCTGGAGAAGGCCGCGGCCGACATCGTCGTCACCGACCTCCGTCTTCCCGGGATCGACGGCCTGACGCTGCTCCAGGCGGCCAAGCAGCGGTCGTCGAGGACGGAGGTCGTCGTGATCACCGCGCACGGCTCGGTGGAAACGGCCGTGGGCGCGATGAAAGCCGGCGCTTACGATTACATCACGAAACCCTTCTCGATGGACGAGTTGCTGCTGATCGTCGAGCGCATCGGCAAGATGCTGGCGCTCCGGCAGGAAAATTTGCTTTTGCGGGAAGAATTAGAAGGCAAGTTCACCTTCGAGGGCATTCTGGGAAAAAACGAGCGCATGCGAGAGGTACTGGACAAGGTCAAGCTGGTGGCGGCCACGGATTCCACCGTGCTGATCGCCGGCGAAAGCGGGACCGGCAAGGAGCTGGTGGCCAATGCGATTCACCGGAGCAGCCCCCGCCGCGACCAGGCGTTGATCAAGGTCAGTTGCGCCGCGCTGCCGGAAACCCTCCTGGAAGCCGAGCTGTTTGGCCACGAGAAGGGCGCCTTTACCGGCGCGCTGAAGCAGCGCCGCGGCCGGTTCGAGCTGGCGCACAAGGGGACGTTGTTCCTGGACGAGATCGGCGAGATTTCTCCGGTCGTGCAGGTCAAGCTGCTGCGCGTGCTCCAGGAACGGCAATTTGAACGTGTCGGCGGCAATGAAACGATCGATTCGGATGTCCGTCTCGTCTGCGCCACACAGAAAGACCTGAAGAAGGAAGTCCAGCAGGGGCGGTTTCGCGAAGATCTCTATTACCGGCTCAACGTCGTGCCCATCCAGTTGCCGCCGCTGCGGGCGCGCCGGGAAGATGTGCTAATGATTGCGGAGCACGTGCTGCAGACGAGGTCGGCGCGGATGAGCAAGGCGGTGAAGGGGTTCTCGCAGAGCAGCCGGGAAGTCCTGTTGCGCTATTCGTTCCCGGGCAACGTGCGCGAACTGGAGAACATGGTCGAACGGGCCGTGGCCCTCTGCCGGCCGAACGAGGATGTGCAGGCGTGGGATCTCTGCGGAATGCCGTCCTGCCCCTATCTTGGCGGCCCTCAGCAGGACGGCTGTGGATTTTGCAGTGAAGGATTGACGGGCAAACGGGTGGTCCCAGCCAGCCGGAGCGACGTCGTGGATTCGCTGGCGGCGGCACGGGAGCAGTTTGAACGGCAGTATATCCTGTCCATCCTTGACCGGACGGAAGGCAGCCGGACGCTGGCAGCCAAAATTCTCGATTTATCCAGGAAAGCGCTTTGGGAGAAGTGCAAACGCTACGGCATTCCGTCGAACCGAAGCAGCTCGGAGGACGAAGACGAGTAGAGGAAGGGAGCGAGCTGGCGGCCCGGTCTCCCTTCGTGCTCGCGCAACGCGCGGCCTCAGAAGGCCCTCGTTGGACGCGCGCAGTTGAAGGGAGACCGGGCCGCCGCTCAGGGAAGGGAAAGTCATCGGCAAATATTAAAATAGAAAGGCGACAGGCCGCTTGCAAGCCCGTCGCCTTTAACGCTTCGCCACATTCAGTGTGCTGCTCCGGTAGCTATTGCCCTCGAAACATTGCTTGCCCAGAGCCTGTCGAGGGGCTTGCTTCTTCGATCGCTCTTCCAGCAAAACCTGCCTCCAGCCTTGGCTGCCCCCTCTGAAATATTGACGCAATTATTAGGAAAGCGTAGCCTGCTTCATCCGAAACGGTGAATGTCCCTGTTTTTCTCCGCCAATTCCTCCACAAGATTTAGGATTTATTATTTATTGCTCTCGATCAGCACGACCCCCTTGCTCAACGTATCGGGACTGCCTAGAAGCTGCGGAGTCTGTTCATTATGAAACTCGCGCCGGGCAGTCCGCTCCACCTGCGGCTTCAGGTACTCGAACAGTTCCCGCAACTCGATACGCTTGTCGTTGTTCTGATCGGCTTCACCCTGTAAGCCCTTGAGGAAGAAGTAGGTCAACAGTCCATGACTTTTTTGTTCGTAGGTGGACGACACCTGATCGCTCGCGCCAGCAGTGAGGACCATCGTTCTCCCTTTGGTGAGGAGCGGATTTTCCACCGACAGCACCATCGGGCGCATACCTTTCGCAATAACTGAACGGCCCCCAGCTCCAGAGAAACACGAGTCGAGCATGACAACCACCTCCTTCGCGGGGAGTGTGGCCAGTCGTTCATAAAGACGGTCCAATAGGTAACCAGTCTGCTCGACAAAAGCGGGATCGCCGTCATAGGGCACGAGATACGCCTTGCCAGTCTTGGGGTTGGGCGCGCCGTGGCCAGAATAATAGATGAATACAGAATCGCCTTTTTCCACGCGATCCACCAGCCACCCCTCAACATATTTTTCCATGCTCGTCTTCGTGGCTCGCTCATTGAGCAGTACGACGACGTTTTCTTCCTGGTAGCCGAGAGCCTTGGTCAGGTATTGCCCCATGATCTCCGCATCGTGTGCGGCGTAGTCGGCTTTTAGCAGTTTTTGCTGGTAGTTCTCAATGCCAATCACGACAGCGTAGGTGTTCTTCTTGGGCACGGCTCGAAAGGATGGCAGTCGGTCCACATCACTGGTCGGAGTAGGAGCAGATACCGATGGAACAGAAATGCCTGGCGACGAAGCAGGGGGTGTTCGCACAAGGCCTATTTCTCGTTCCTCCGCCTTCCTAATCAACCACGCAATGGGACTGGAACCTCGATTTTCTGCAATCTGCGCCGGTGTCTCCCCTGAGTAATCCACTGTATTCGCAATTGCTCCGTGTTCCAGTAAGAGTTGAACTGCACGCGTATTTCCTTGATAAGCCGCAATACTGAGCGCAGTTCTTCCCTGATCGTTTTTAATATTTGGGTCAGCTCCGTGCTCCAATAACACTTGAGCTGCTTGAGCACGCACTCCACGGTCACGGTCCCAACCATCAATGCAACTCATTAAAGGTGTCGACCCGCTCTCCCCTTTCAAATTTGGGTTGGCCCCACCTTCTAGAAGCAGTTTGATCAATCCCTGATTAGGATTTATGATGCACGCGAACTGCAAGGGTGTGCGACCGTCCTCTCCTTTTTGATTCACCGGAAATCGTCGATCAAGCAAGGCGCGCACTATCCCCTCATGCCCTCCGATAATCACTGCTTCCCAAGCAGTGACAGTCACCCCCGGAACAAGCAAAGGAGCATGGCGACCCCTCGTATCAATACTCTGTCCCTGATCAAGCAACGACAGAACGGTCTTGGTATCACCCTCAAACGCAGCCCTATGTAGAGGAGTCGTGCAGCCGCCCAACAGTATCGGTAGAGCAAGGAAGGCAACAATTTTTTGTGCATGAGACATCATAGCGGAACCTCAACATTGGAAAGGCTGGAGCGAGCGAGAGAAGTATGGGCTGGTTTCAGAAAAAACTCAAGGAACTAGAGCACTGGTATCGCGTGGCCGTAGCTATAGAACTGATACTTCTCCCGCACGGCTTCGTGCATAGGCCGACCGTGGAGGGGTGTCAAGCATCAGGGAGGAGAAAAACAGGGACATTCTCCATTGTCTAGGCGAAACTGACGGACCTTGAAGCATTCCTGCAGATGGTGTGAAGGGGCTGACAAGGTTTGTAGGGCAATCACTGCCGAGCAGCCTACTGAACGTGGCGAAGCGTTAAAGGCGACAGGCTTGTAAGCGGCCTGTCGCCTTTCTATTTTTTATTAGCTGAAGACTTACTGGCAGGGGTGGCATGCCCTGAGCGTAATTCGCCGGAGGAACGGGGTGCCCATCGAGACTTTGCCGGGCAGGAAAGCGGAAACTGACCGAGTCTGCGAAGGAATTTCCGAAGGATTCCGCCTGGCAAAGTCCGAAAGGGCCGTTCCGAGAGGCGCTGAAGCGGAGGGGCATGCCACCCCACCGCCTTTTTATTCAGAGCGCTTCTTGCCGACGCCGGAGCAGTTCACCATTCGTCAGCCGCCGTGACAGGACCCACAGAATCCTAAAGAGACCGTGTCGAACAGGTTACTCCCGGCAAACCCTTTGTTGCAGGCAGCCCTCATCATCCGGCTGCCTACTTGACGCGCATATAAGTTTTTGTATATACTTCATCCGTGATATCTCTGGTGTGGTTGGGGGCATCGCGAGCCGAGGTGCGCGCGTTCCCCTCGGAGGCTCGATCAGAGATCGGGTACCAACTCTATAAGGTTCAGGCCGGACTGGAACCAACCGACTGGAAGCCGATGTCCAGTGTCGGCACGGGTGTTCGAGAGATTCGGATTCATGTCGGCAACGAATATCGCGTGGTCTATCTGGCTTCCGGGCGGGAAGCTGTCTATGTCCTCCATGCTTTTGTGAAAAAGACACCGAGGACGGCACGGGTGGATATCGAGCTGGCCCGGAAGCGGCTGGCCTCCATCCGGTGAGAAAGGAGCGTCTCATGAAACTCAAGAAGACTTCAGGAAATGTGTTTCGCGACCTTGGGTTTGGCCGTGAGGAGGCCGCCAATCTTAAGATGCGGGCGATGCTCATGGTCGAGCTGGAGAAATACATCCGTGCGCAGCGCCTCACGCAACGGCAGGCGGCGGAGCGGTTCGGCGTGACGCAACCCAGAATCAGCGATCTCGTCCGGGGCAAGATCGAGTTGTTCAGCGTGGACACGCTCATCGCGATGCTGAGCCATGCAGGAGTGACCGTCGATATTCGGGTCAAGCAATCGGCTGCGTAGGTGAGATCGGGAGAAAAAAAGGGGCGTTCTCCATTATCTAGGCGAAACCGATGGGCCTTGAAGCATTCCTGCTGATGGTGCGAAGAGGCTGGCCCCTCGACGAGCTCTGGGCAAGCAATGTTTCGAGGGCAATAGTACCGGAGTAGCCCACTGAATGTGGCGAAGCGTTAAAGGCGACAGGCTTGTAAGCGGCCTGTCGCCTTTCTATTTTTTATTAGCTGAAGACTTACTGGCAGGGGTGGCATGCCCTGAGCGTAATTCGCCGGAGGAACGGGGTGCCCATCGAGACTTTGCTAGGAAGGAAAGCGGAAACTGACTGAGTCTGCGAAGGAATTTCCGAAGGATTCCGCCTGGCAAAGTCCGAAAGGGCCGTTCCGAGAGGCGCTGAAGCGGAGGGGCATGCCACCCCACCGCCTTTTTATTCAGGATACGGATGACGAGGTGGGTAAGGTTACTCTTGAGGTTCCGTTCCGCCTTCCCACAACTTGACGGTCCGATCCCACGACGCGCTGGCCAACTGCAGGCCGTTCGGCGAAAACGTGATGCTCCGCACCCCGCCTTTATGTTCCTTGAGCGTCCGGAAGGACCGTCCGGTGGCGATATCCCACAGCTTGATCGTCTGATCGTCGCCGGCACTGGCCAGCACGGCCCCATCCGGCGACACGGCGAGCGTGCGCACCCACCCGGAATGGGCGTTCAGAGTCCGGGTCTCGGTCATCTGTGGGATGTCGAAGAATTTGATGGTGGTGTCGCGGCTGCCGCTGATCAGGGTTTTCCCGTCCGGGGTAAAGGCCAGGGCGCCGATCCAATAGTCCATCGGCTTTTGAAATCCGCCGTCGTCTTCGACGAAGAACCCTCGCTCTTCCGAGCCCTCATCGGGGTTGTCCTGCCAATGCCCGTTGTGGACGATCTTTTCCTCTCCGCTCGGCAGCACCTCCCAGAGCTTGATCTTTCCGATGTCGCTCCCGCTGGCCAGGTGGATGCCGTTCGGCGAAAAGGCCACGCAGACGGACCAATGATGATCGTAGTCGTCCTTGCCCAGCAAGGTCATGAGTTCCGTGCCGGTCGTGACCTCCCAGATTTTGATGTCCTTGTTGTGGGAGCCGCGCGCCAGCATGAGGCCGTCGGGCGACAGGGACAGGCTGCAGACGTTGTGGTCGTAGCGGGTGAAGAGCAGCTTCATCGGCTCGCCGGTTTTGGGGTTCCACAGCCGGATCGTGCGGTCTTCGCTGCCGGTCGCGAGCGTCTGTCCGTCCGGCGTGAACAGGACGGCGCGGATGTCGTGGGTGTGTCCCCGCAGCGACCGCAGCAGGCGCCGGCTTTCGATGTCCCAGACGCGGACCAGCCGGTCCACGCCGCCGCTCACCAGGGTGTGCCCGTCCGGGGAAAAGGCCACGGCCCAGACGCCGTGCGAGTGGCCGAGAAAGGTCTTGATCGCCCGCGCATCGGCTTTCCAATAGTCGAGGAGGTCGACGGACGGCCGGGGTGGGACGGCCGGGGTGGCAGTCCCGCCCGATGGAGAGCCGGGGAAGGGTGCATGGTCAGCCATGATGGGTGGTTGCGATTTGGGTGATGGCTTCAGAGGTGATCAATGATTTGCAAATGACAGCAGCCCAAGACTATACTTTTTCCAGGGCGATCTTAAAAGAAGCCCTAAAAACAAGTCAAGCGCGTTCATGACACCGCGTTCTCGCCAGACACCCTCGACATGGCGGTCCCGTCGGTATTGAGACGCAGAACGGGGAGCCTCCCGATCATGGAAATCAGATTTCAGCCGGCGCTGCTCCAGGAAGTCATCGACGCGTTCGTCGAGAAGACCGAGCGCGAGGGCGATCCGACCTATTACAAGGAGTTTCACGAGCTGGCCGATCCCATTTATGAAAAGTATTCGTTGGACGATCGGGAACCGGAATTCAAGAAACTCTACCAGTATCTCTTCGGCATCTGGGGCTTTTCCGACATCATCCGCGATGCGTTCAACGAATTCCCGATCATGAAGGAGAAAGTCGGGATCGTCCTGGTCAAAGGCGTGCTGAAAGAAGACCAGGAAGGCGTGGACGTGCTGCGGAAGTGGGGCTCCATCGAGCAGGATCTCGCGAAGCAGTTCGAAGAGAAGGGCCAGAAGGGGGTCGGCATCAAACTGCTCCCGAGACGGTTCTATGACCCGGCCCTGACCCGCTATTGCCGCCACGAACTGACGCATGTTGCGGATCTGCTCGAGCCGGCCTTCGGGTACGACCCGGATACGAGGGTGGGGCAAAATCCAGGCGAGGAGACGCTGGTGCTCCAGCGGTACCGGGTGCTCTGGTGTCTGCACATCGACAGCCGGCTGCAGCGAACCGGGAAAGAGTCGATGCTGGGCAAGGACGACCGGTTCAAGGAGTTCCGTTCGTGGTATCGGAAAATTCCCCCGGTGCAACTCAAGTCCGTCTTCGAAGGCCTCTGGCAGACGGAAGCCTTCACGCATGCCGAGCTTATCGAGATGGCGGCCGATACCCTGCGCGTCATGGACCGCGCGGTGGATGTCGAGGGCGGGGAGGTCCCCGAGACGCAGAATAAGGTGATGCTGATGCCGGGGTTTCCGTGCCCGCTCTGCCGGTTCCCGACCTATAATTGGGTGGAAGATATGGGCGGCAACGTGGAGAAACACGTGCTGGACTTTATCCGCGAGAACCATCCGGGGTGGGACGTGGAATACGGCGCCTGCGATCGGTGCGTGGAGGTCTACAAACTCCGGGCAGACGGTGTGATGTAGCAGCTGTCGGGAAGGCGGGCATGGCTGCAGATCCCAAATACGGACGCCGGCATTTTTTCAAGGATTCGGCGCTGTCGTTCGTCAAAACCGCCCAGGAATTCATCAAACATCGCGATGCGCCTTCCGAACAGGCGCCGTCTCCGGTGCGGCACGATTGGCTGCGCCCTCCGGGCGCCGTGGACGACGCGTTGTTTCTCGAACGCTGCACGCGGTGCAACGACTGCGCCAAAGCCTGCCCGTATCACAGCATTCAATTCGATCGCCGCGACGGCTCGCCGGTGATCTTTCCGGATCAAGTGCCCTGTCATCTGTGCGATGATTTTCCGTGCATCGCCGCCTGCGCGACGGAGGCCTTGCTGCCCGTTGGCGGTCAGGATGAAGTCAGGATGGGACTGGCGGTGGTGTCGCACCGGCTGTGCACGGCGGGGCAGGGCTGCCATGCCTGTGTCTCTCAGTGTCCGACCCAGGCCCTCTCCATGGATTTCGATGCGATGCAGTTGGTGGTGACAGCCGGACGTTGTGTCGGCTGCGGCCTGTGCGAGCAGGTGTGTAAGACCGTCAACGACAAAATCGCCATCCGGGTGACCCCTGCCAGGCTGCTGCCGGCCAGTTCGTAGAGCCTGTTCGAGAAGGGGCGTAAAGAGTCCCGGAAGCCGTAAAATCAGGGGGGTAACCCGCGTTATTTATGACGGTTCGTCGCGAAATCGCGGAGTCGCGTGGCGAGACAGGCAAGCACAGCCGCAAAGGACTGAGGCGTACTTGAAATAGTACGTCGAAGGACTGAGCGGCGAGCACGCCTGCCGCCAGGCTTGTCGCAGCAGCGAATCCGCGATTGCAGCAGAAGCGCTCATGAATAATGCGGGTTTAGGAGGTCAAGAATCGGCTTGACTTCACTTTAGGCTTTCCCTATCATACGCGAGCTTTCGCACGCTGCCTGTGGGTGTCGTATGAGTACGAAGGAGAGCGAGCGCAGAATGGGCGATCCTGCCGTCATGGCTCCGACCCTTGGGGCAATCAAGGATTCTCCGGCTGTCGAGCGGGCCCTGGGCCGGAGCAAGATGTATCTCCTCATTTCCTGGGGGCTGTTGTATCCCGAAGATGACGAGTTTCTGGATTATCTCCAAAGCGGCGAATTCGTCGAGGACGGGCGGTCTGCGCTCCAAGGGTTGAGCGCGACACTGGCCGGGCAGGGCGGGGACAAGGCCAAGCAGAAATTGGCCGCGCTGCTCAAGCACGTGGACACGATCGGGCAATGGGTGGCAACGGAATGTACCCACTGGACGCTCAGCGATCTGCAATCGGAGCATCGGCGGGTCTTCAGTAACGTGATCACGCTCGATTGCCCTCCCTACGAAACCCTCTTCGGTAACGACCATGTCTTCGGCCAGGCCCATGTGATGGGCGACATTGCCGGATTCTACAAAGCCTTCGGTTTGGAGCTCTCGCGCGACGTGCACGAGCGGCTGGATCATTTAAGCGTGGAACTCGAGTTCATGCATTTCCTGGCCTACAAGGAATCGTATGCGCGATGCCACGACGGCGCCGACAAGACGCAAATCGTGGTGGATGCCCAGAAGAAATTTGTGAAAAACCACATCGGGCGCTGGGTGCCGCTCTTCTCGCGGATGCTCGTGAAGAAGGCCGACACGGGCTTCTTCCGGTATCTGGCGGAGTTCACGGCCGATTGCATCGATTTCGATGCCGCGTATCTGGGCGTCATGCCGCAGCCCTATTCGGAGACGGATTACCGGCCGGCGACCTTCAGCGCACCGGAAGGGCAGATCTATGAGTGCGGGGCGCAGGATCAGGGGAACGAATTGAGCGTCCTGCTCAACGAAGTCGGCGCGCAATCGTTCATCGATGAGAAGGGTAAGGAGAAAGCGGACTCAGGGCCAGTGGGAACGGCCTGAGGAGCGCAGATTTTTCGGTTCGTTATATTTAAGGTGTGCGTGCAGTCGTAATCTTTAATCTATGAGGAGGATATTTTTATATGAGAGTGATGCAGACACGCAATAAAAAAGTGGTGTTTGGCATTCTTCTCTCTGCCTTGGTTGTCGGTATCATGCTGACGATCGGGCAGGTCCCCCTGGCGGTCAGCCAGCCGGTCACCATTCCGGTCAAGGCGATCAAGGGGCCGATCCCGATGGATGGTGCAAACCCCATCTGGGAGAGCGTGCCGGGGGTGGTCGTGCCGTTGAGCGGGCAGACGATCACCACGCCAATGCACCCGAATATTTCCGTAAAGGCTGTGTTTGTGAAGGCGGTGACCAACGGGAAGGAGCTTGGCTTCCGGCTGGACTGGTCCGATCAGACTCTGAACAACACCACCATCGGACCGCAGGACTTTCGCGATCAGGCCGCCCTTCAGTTCCCGGTCAATACGTCGGGCGCTCCGCCGTTCCAGTGCATGGGGCAGTCCGGAGGGACCGTGAACATCTGGCGCTGGAATGCCGAGTGGCAGAAGGATATCGGCAAGGACAGCGCGGGTATTTGGGACGTGGACGATCAATATCCGTCCATCGCCTGGGACTACTACTTTGAAGAGCCGGCGGGCGGCGTGACCTATCCTGACCGGATCGGCCGCAGCCTTGGGCCGTTCAACCCCGGCATCTGGTCCGGCAACATCCTGTCGGATCCGACGCTCCGGAAAAGCTCGGTCGAGGACCTGAACGCCAATGGGTTCAGCACGCTGACCACGCAGGCACATCAGGACGTCGTTGGAAACGGCGTGTGGGAGCCCTATGGGTCGGTCAAGGGCGGCTGCTGCAACGGTCCGACGTGGCGGGTCGTGGTCAAGCGCGAGATGGCGACCAGCGATCAGAACGATGTGCAGTTTAAGGCGGGCTCGTCGGTCCCCGTGGCATTTGCCGTGTGGGACGGCAGCAACGTCGAGCGGAACGGGATGAAGGGTATCTCCACCTGGTTCACGCTGAAACTGCCCTGAGGAAGCACCCCGGTAGGGGGCGCTAGGCGGGACGACGTTCCGATCTAGCGAGTGAGTTAAAAAAGCCCCGAGTCACCCGCACAGAGTGCGGAAACTGGCTCGGGGTTTTTTTATTGCTCGTGCGAGTCTTTCGCCATATTGGCCCTTGCAACTTATTGTGTTTACAGGGTCTTTTCAGATTCAAGAACTGCGCGCGCGGTTGCATTTGCAAGAGAGGACAGTGTATAAAACAGCTCAATCATTGGGGACTGTAGCCCTCTAACACGTTGCCTGTAACACATTGGTTGGGCCTTTCATTCTAGCGATTTCAGAAGGATTGCCGTGAACGTTTCCCTGATTTTCCCTCCCAGTTGGCACCCGTCTCAGCCCTATCTGAGTCTGCCGTCCCTGACAGGGTTTCTCGTCCAGGCCGGCGTGAAGAACGTTCGGCAACGGGACCTGAACATCGAGGTTCTGGATACCGTCTTGACGGAATCCTACGGCAAGGAAACCTATGCCAGGCTGCAGGATAAGGTGAAACAACTGGAACGTGTGCGGCAGGGGGAAACAGGCCCATCCAGCGAAGAGCACTATGCCAGGGCCGTCGAAGCGGTCGAGCGGTTTCCCTTCCTCATCGATCGGGTCGAGGTGGCCAAGGACATTCTTCGGGGGGAGGAGTTTTACGATCTGGAGCGGTACCGGGATGCTCTCTTTTTGATCGATAAATGGATGGAGATGGTGTCCACGCTCTATTTCCCGACGCGGATGACGGTTGTGGACAACCAGGTCAGCGGCTATTCCATCTACTCGTCCAAGGATCTGCTGAAAGTCATCAAAGACGAAGAACAGAATCCCTATCTCTCGCTGTTCCGTGAGCGGTTCCTTTCTTCGATCCTCGCCGACCAGCCGGATATGGTCGGGGTGTCCATCACCGCCACCTCCCAGATCATTCCCGGCCTCACGCTTTGCCAGCTGATCAAAGAGGCGAACCCCAACATTCACCTCACGATCGGCGGGAGTATCTTTACCAGGCTGGTGGACAATCTTCGACGCTGCCCCGGTCTGTTTGATTTGACCGATGACATTATCGTGTTTGAAGGCGAAACGGCGCTGCTCGAGTTGGTCAATCAACTGGCCGGCAAGCGTGACTTCAGCAAGGTGCCGAACCTGATCTACCGGCAGAACGGGAAAATCACCGTCAACCAGCCCTTTTACTCGGAAAACATCAACGAGCTGCCGGCGCCCAATTACGACGGGTTTCCGCTCGACCGCTACCTGGCGCCCGAGACGGTTCTGCCGGTGCAGTTCTCGCGGGGCTGCTACTACAAGGACTGCGCGTTTTGCGCCTTGACGCTCGACCACCAGAATTTCCGTCAGAAGGACCCCGGCAAGACGGTGGATGAGTTGCAGATGCTGTCCGAAAAGTACGACACGCCGTTTTTCTTCTTTACCGACGAATGTCTCGCGCTCTCGCCGACCAAGCGGCTGTGCCAGCAGATTCAGGAGCGGAACCTGAATCTCCAGTGGACGGCGGAGATGCGGTTTGAGAAAAATCTCTCGCGCGAGCTGTTGACGAACATGCGCGAGGCCGGCTGCCTGAAGATCGTCTTCGGGCTGGAGTCGTTCAATCAGCGCGTCATGGATTTCATGAAAAAGGGCATCAAGCAGGAGAGCGTTCGGCGTATTACCGAAGATTGTCTCGATCTGGGCATCGCCATCCACTGTTACATCATCGTCGGGTTCCCGACCGAGACCGAGGAGGAATCGCTGGAGACGATGAACTTTATCGTGGAGAACCAGCGGCTGAATTCCTCCTATGGGTTCTCCTGCCAGCCCTGCCTGTTCGATTTGGAGAAGGAAGCCCCGATCATGAGCGACCCGGGCGGGCACGGCATCCAGCGCATCATGCGGCCCGCCTCGGAGGATCTCAGCCTCGGATTTTTCTACGAAGTGTCATCCGGGATGACGCCGGAACAGGCGGAGCGGGTCTACCAGCACGTCTACGGGAAGATCAGCGAGGTCGTCTGCGAGTTGCCCTTCAATTATTCCATGGCGGACGGGCTGCTCTACATCGCCCGCGCCAAGGCACAGTCCCAGCGCGTCCCCCTCACAGCCCGCTCCTGATCCACGCATCGTCTTGTCGCACCGGCGCATACCATGAACATCGAGACGGCGGTCAGAGCGGACGGCAGGGTGGACGAGCAGGGGCTGCTCTTCGAGACGGCCGCCAAAGTCCTTCTGTGGGCGGCGTTCTTCGAGCTCGTGCTGTACCGGCTCGTCTCGCGGTTGGGCATGCATCTGAGCAAGCTGGCCGCCAAGTACGAATCGGTTCGCATCACGTTCAAGGTCCTCTCCTCGATGGGATTCACGCTGCTCAATCTGGTGTCCCTGCTGGTGTTTCTGGTCCTGTCTCTGGCGCTGCTGAACAAGGTCCGCGCCGTCGGGAGCGGGCGGTACGATGCGCTGGTGGTCCCGTCCGCGTCGTTTTTGCTGGTGCTGACCGTCGGGTTTCTCATCTTTCCTCCGGCCATGCTGGGGGCTGTTGTCTATAACGTCGTCTTCTGGGCCATCTTATTACTGCTCGTCGCGGACTACCTGTCTGTCCCCCGTCCGTGGAGCCAGCGGATCATGATCGTGGTCTACCTGCTGGGGATTTCCGGCTGGCTGTACTATCAGGTTGTCTCCACATCTTATGGCCTGGCCGGTTCGCTGGACGCGCCGCCGTTGGTCCACGAGATCAATCGGGCCGGCGAAGCGCTGATGGTGCTGGCCAGCATCCTTGTCTTCTGGGCTTATGGCGGGTTCTCGCTCACGACCAAAAACAAGCGGCAGCGGCGGCGGACGATCGCGTTCGCGCTGACGGCGGTGGCCTCGTTTGTGCTGCTGCTGTTCGTCGATACCCTGGCCGGCTGGTACGATCCGGCCGTGGCTGAAAATGTGCGGAAAGCGGGCGAGGGGATCGGCTGGATTTTCCAAATGGGCATGGGCTATACCTTCTACCTGCCCTTTGCGCTGTACATGGCGGGACTGCTGGCCTGGTCCTATACGGTCGTCAAGCTGTACACGCAGGGCCGGTACGAAGGCATCGGCATCGGGCTGATGTTTCTTGCCGGTTATGCCCTGCAGCTCTCGCATTTGACGTTGATGGTGCTGCTCGGGGTGCTGCTGCTGACGCTGGAGCGTCGGCGCGCCGCGCCTCAGGCGGGTCTACGAACGGAAGTCTCTGCCCTGGCGGGGGACGCGCGTCCCCTGCTCGGCCAGCAGGCGTGATAGAGGAATCAGAACCATGGATGAACAACAGACGGCACCACAAGCGGATGCGGGCGGGGCGGCGGTCGACCAGCCGGAACCGCAGCTGACGCCGGACGAGGAAATTGCCGAGATCGAGAAGTTGCTGGCGACGGACGGGGAGGATTTCCAGGCCCGCTGCCGGCTCGGCGAGCTGTATTTCAGCAAGGGCCGCCTGGACGACGCCCTGGTCGAGGTCAAGAAATCCATCGAGATGGCGGAAGGTCTGCGCCAGGAAATGAACCGGTCCCTGGCCATGTACTATTCCAACTTCGGGACCATTTACGCCACCAAGGGCATGGCGGAGGAGGCGGAGACACAGTTCAAGCGCGCGCTGGAACTGCATGCCGACGACGTGCTGGCGCTCTTCAACATGGGCCGCGTGCATTCCGACAAGCGGCAGTTCCGGGAGTCCCAGAAGTATTACGAGCGGCTGGTCGAAGTGACGCCCGATGATCCGATTGCGTGGTACAATCTGGCGGGCGTCTACGTCGAGTTGGACAATCCGGAGGTGTCTGATTACAACACCATGGACATGGCGATGCAATGCTATCTCCGGACCCTGGAGCTCGATCCCAAACACCTCGAAGCCAGTTTCAAGTTGATGGAAATCGCCTTCAATCACAAGAAGTCGGATCTGGCCATTCAGGTGCTGGAAGACGCCGTCACGCACAACCCGGACGAGCCGCTCGCCTATTACAACTTGATTAGCGCCTACGACAAATGCAAGATGTTCGAACAGGCCGAGCAGACGCGGCAGCGCTTGAAGGACCGGTTCGCGAAGCGCCCGAAAGAGTCCGGCACGGCCTAAGTTTTTTTAGCGCAAGCAAGGAGAAGAGGTCACATGTTTGGAAGCATTGGTATTACGGAATTGGTGCTGATCCTGGTCATCGTCCTCATCATTTTCGGGGCGGGCAAGCTCCCGCAGTTGGGCGAAGGGCTGGGCAAGGCGATCAAGGGGTTCAAAAAGTCCGTGCACGAAGCGGATGCGATTGAAGCCGAGGCCCAGGCGCAGGCGCAGTTGGCGGCCACGCCGCAAGCGCAGCCGGCCCCGGTGCCACCGCAGGCCGTATCGGCGCCTGCGGAGCAGCAGGCCGCGCCGCCACCCCCCAAAGCCTAACGCGGAGGTAGCTGATGGAAACGCAAGTCGATCTCGGCGTCGGGTTCATTGAAACCTTCGCCGGGAACGGAAAAGCGCGAAGCACCGGAGACGGCAAGCTGGCCGTGAAGGCCGGCATTCCGCTCCCGCACCACGTCGCGCTGGATCGGGACGGACGATATCTGTATTTTGCCGAATCCGGATCCGACCGGGTGCGGCGCGTGGATTTTCAGGCCGGCACCCTGCATAACTTCGCCGGTATCGGCGAGACCTGTTACAGCGGCGATAGCGGGCCCTGCGGTGAAGCCGGTCTCTACTTGCCGCTCGATGTCGCCTTCGATTCCCACAACCATCTCTATATTTGCGATTCCGGCAGCAATCGGATCAGACGGATCGATCGTGACACCGGCGTGATTACCACCGTCGTCGGAACCGGCCAGCATGGCTTCAACGGGGACGGTCCGGCCCTCGAGGTCAATCTGACCTGGCCCGCCGCAATCGCGTTTGATGCCGATGATGTCCTGTACATTGCCGATACCCAGGCGCATCGGGTTCGCCGGTACGATCCGAGGACGGGGCAGGTGACGACGATCGCCGGGGCCTGGTCGGCCGAGGACGAGGCCCGGGAGCAGCCGCTTGTCGCCAGGAATCTGGTGGTGCTGTCTGGGGATGCCATCGGTATTGACTTCAGCGACGACAACGGGTGGCTGATGCCCGTCTGCTCGGACGGGCTCGATCTCTCGATGTATCTGGATGACGGGCGTCCCGCCAAGGAGGCCAGGCTCTACGATATCGTGGGCATTGCGGTGGACAGTCGGGGCCATGTCTATGTCGTGGACAAGGGCAGCCACCGCGTCAGAAAAATTGACCGGTCCAGCGGGGCGATGTCCACGGTGGCCGGTGTCTGCCGCTATGGGTATGACGGCGACGACAAGCCGGCCGTCAAAACCATGCTCCATGCGCCGGAGGCCGTGGTGCTCGATGCGCACGAGAATCTCTATATCTCGGATACGATGAACCATCGTGTCCGGAAGGTGGAGGCCAAGACGGGGATGATCACAACCGTTGCCGGCAACGGCGAGAGCGGATACGAAGACAAGAATATGGGCGGCTGCGGCGCGGCGCGGTTCGTCGCCAAAGAATCCGCGGGCAAGGTCAAGCACGGAGACGGCCTGCCGGCGTTGGAGGCCGTGGTGAATTCTCCGGTCGGTCTCGCGCTCGATCCGCAGGGGCTGTTGTATATCTGTGAGCGCGGGGAAAACAAGATTCGCCGCGCCAGGCTCTGGTAATTCGCGACGCGGGTGCCTTAACCGCAGCCTAATGAGGGTCCGGCATGGCCCCGTTTCGTAACCGGTCTCATTCCATCATACCGCTGCTTGCTGGTCTGTTCGTCGGGTCGCTGGTCCTGGGATGGCTCGGCATTCCCATGGTCAGCTCCGAAGGCATGATCGTCCGCTCGCATCTCGTGGCGGGCGAGCTGCCCTCCGTGCCAGAAGATCCCGCCTGGGGCAAGATTCCGGTCATGGCGATTCCACTCAGCGGCCAGGTCATCACCAGGCCGGTCTGGCCGGAGCCCAGCGCGAGGGCGTTGAGCCTGCGGTCGATTCACAACGGCACGGAGATCGCCTTCCTGCTGGAATGGCAGGACAATACCAAAAACGATCGCCTGACGCCCGGCACGTTCCGCGACGGGGTGGCGATCGGACTGCCGCTCGGCGACGCGCCGGCCTTTTTCTGCATGGGTCAGCTCGACCATTACATCAACATCTGGCACTGGAAAGCGGACTGGCAGAGCGACATCGATCGCCGATCGGCCCGGGCGGCGGAAGGGAAGGCGAGCGGGGAAGTACGACGGTTCGAAGTCATCCCCAGGCGCAAATCGTCCGTCGAAGACTTGATCGGCGGCGGGTTCAGCACGCTGACGACGAAGGACGATCAGGGCCGGGTGCAGGGCAAGGCGACGTGGAAGGACGGCGTGTGGCGGGTGGTCATCCGGCGTCCGATGGGCAGTGCCGGCCAGGAGAACGAAGCCAGGCTGGAGCCGGGGCGCCTGCAGGCGGTCGCGTTTGCAGTCTGGAACGGAGAGAATAAGGAACGCAATGGACAGAAAGCCGTAGCGCCGTGGTTTCAGTTGGCCATTGATCCGGTAGCGAGCCTGTGATCGGTTGGGTGCGGTCAGCGAGGCCGGTCGGACGACAAGCCCTCCCGCTGGGTAGGGCTTTTTTGATGTTCCTGGCAGTCGTCGGTTTGGGGCAAGGCCATCTCCAGTATGTGTTGGCCCAGCCGCCGGCGGCTCAAAAGGCGGCTCCGAACAAGGAGATGACGAAGGACAATGCCGTGCGCCTTGGTGAGAAGTTCGGGATCGTCGTTGCGGAGGTTGATGAGGACATTCGAAAGGAACTGAATCTGCAGCGGGCCGAAGGAGTGGCTGTGCTCGAGGTGATTGGAAACTCGATGGCCGATTACGCCGGCATCAAGGTCAAGTCCGTCATCAAGGAAATCGACAAGGTCGAAGTCAAAAATTTGATCGACTTCGGCAAGGCGCTCACGCGTGCCATGGAACAATGCAATTTCACTGTAGGGACATACGAGACGGCGGATCCCAGTGATCCCGTGGGCTGGGGCGTGAATTTTCATTTCGTCGGATGCAAACGGGATTGAGCGGGGGAATGTCGGGATGACCGGAATGCGACGAGGATCAGTCAAAGTTGTCATGGCCGCTGCCATGCTGGTGGCTCTCGCCGGTGCGGTATTCCACGGGCAGGCTGTCGCGCAGAAAGCCGACGGTCAGGCGCCGGCCGACTGGGTCGAGCAGATCGAGAAGATTTTCATTCGATCAGAAGACTGCAAACAGTGCCATGACCGGCACTATGAGGAGTGGAAAGGCGCCCGCGAGCAGACGCCCGACTTGAAGACGTTCGGGCGCGTGGATGCGGCGCTCCTGCACGGCACGTCGCTGGAATCGCCGATCTTCCGAACGGTCCTGGGGGTCTGGCTGCAGACCAATCCCACGACGGATCAGAAACGGCAGTGTCTTTCCTGCCATGTCCCCTCGACGACCGTGTTCCCGCAGCATGTCGAGAAAATCACTACCCAGGTGCTGGCGGGAAAGGTCCAGGTTGAAGGCATCGGGTGCGCGTCCTGTCATCTGATCCATGAGACGGCGAAGGATCCGGCGGCCCCTGCGCCGACGTTCAAACTGAAGCCCGGCAAGACGTTGTACGGCCCCTATGCCGATCCGGAGGAGAATCTGGTCCATCCGGCCGCACAGTCGGATCTCTTTCGCAGCGTCAATTTCTGCGCGTCCTGCCACTTCGATAAAGTGAAAGACGTCACGAAGCGCGAATTGCCCGGAGAAATTCTCAAGGGGACGGTGTGCCAGGATTGTCACATGGAGCCGTCGACCGGCAGTTCGACGTCCAAGCGCGGCGCAATGACTCGCGCCATCGGCCGGCATTGGTTCCGGGGGGTCGTGATTCCCGGGGTCATGTTGAAGAACCGCAACCTGCAAGCGGAATGGATGCCGCGCGTGGACATCGAAGCCACGAAGTCCGGCCAGGCGATTACGGGCACCGTGCTGGTGCGGATCGGCAGCCTGCCGCATAGTTTCCCGGACGGCGACCCTGTCCTGAAGCAGTTTTTCGTGACGATCACGGCCAAGGATGCGAAGGGCTTGGTGGTGGCGTCCGAGGTCAAACGGTTCGGCCTGCCATACGAGCAGATTGCGCGGGGGCCGTTCCCTGAGCCGTTCATCAAGGGGGGCACGACGAGGCGGGTGCCCTTTGCCCTCGCGCTCAAGGACGGGGCGGCGCCGGCCAACCTCGAGGCGATGCTGACCTACTCGCTCATCCCCGAGCCGTCTCCCGCGCTTCAGGAAAAGTATCTGGCCACGCTGGCAGGCGAGAAGGAACGTACCGAAGCCGTGAAGCTCCTGCAGGAATACTTCCAACCACGAGTGCTCACCTTCCGTACTAAATCGTTGTAACGCGTCAGCTGCTTAAGGTAAAAAGGCCCTCAGTGCGTGGACCGGCTGAGAGGAGGCGTGCGCAGAAGTGATGATGTCGTGGAAACCGTTACGGTGGAGCCTGGTGGCGGCTGTGGGCGTGGTTGCGGCCATGATGCTGTTCGAGGGCGGGCCGCTCGGCCTGGCCCAGGATGCCAAGTCCAAGGGGCCGATGGAGAAGGTGTTCCCCGCGTCCGCCAAGTGCAAGCGTTGCCACGAGCGCGTGTTCGAGGAGTGGGAAACGTCCCCGCTGTCGCGTTCGATCCATTCTCCCGTGTTCCGCGCCGCGCTCGATGCCTACCTGACCTCCGGGTCGAGCAAGGACAAGGTGCTGTGCCTGCGGTGCCATGCGCCGCACGTCAACGAATATCCGGACCAGGGCCCGGCCTTCATCGCGCAGGCAAAATCGGGCGATCCCAGGATCGATGGCGTGGGGTGCGCCCAGTGCCATCTCATCAAGCAGGTCGACCGGACGAATCTTCAGCCGAGCCCCAAGTACGAAACGGGCGGCAAGACGCTCTTTGGTCCCTACAAAGATTTTGTGCAGAACCTGGCGCATCAATCCGTCGAGTCGGCGTTGTTCCGCAAGTCCGATCTCTGCCTGAACTGCCATTTGGCGGTGCCGGCGGCGGCCAATCTCGGCAAAAGCAACGATCTGCTGGGCGGGTGGGAAACGAGCCAGGCGGTCAAGTCCGGGAAGGAATGCCAGACCTGCCACATGCCCGAACAGGTCGGCGAGTCGGCCAATGGCGAGAACAAACGCAAGGTCGCGAACCACTCGTTCCCCGGACGGATCGGCAAGCTGCGTCAGGAAGCGGCCAAGTTGGAAATCGCCACCGCCGTCAAGGGCGACCAGACGACCGTCACGATCACCGTGCAGAGTCTGGTCCCGCACAATCTTCCGGCCACTCATCCCGGGTGGGCGAAAGTGGTGCTGGAGCTGGCGATCAAGGGCAAGAATCTCAAGACGGTGTTTGCCGAGCAGCGCGTCTATGGCCGGGCCTACGCCGACGCCAAGGGCCAGAAAACGATCTTCGACTTCGAAGCGGCGAAGGTGCTCGACAACACGGTTCTGAAACCAGAGGAAACGCGCGTCGAAACCTTTACGTTCCCCACGCCCAAGGACACCAGAACGTTCGATGTCGAGGCGTCGCTGAGTTATGCGCCGGTGTCCGGCCCTCCGGCGTTTCTCCAGCGCATCGAAGCCGAATCCTCGGCGGGCGCGCAGGATCCCGCCTTCCAGCCGATTCCGATTACGAAACAGAGCACGAATGTTCCGGTGACACCGGGCGGGTGAGAGTCGAACGCTATTCGGAGACGACCGTCGAGCCGGGCGATTTCATCTTGAAAATTTGAATGGCCGCGTACATCCCCTTGGCGGGATGGTTCAGAATGAGTCGGCAGTTCGTCACGCGCGTGTCGATCAGTTCGTACTGGCCGCCGCTGTAGTAGATCTCGCACGCATCGATCTGGCAGTTCTTGTAGACGTGATTGTCCAGCACCAGCTTGGCCTTGCTGAAGGTCTGTCCGTCGACGACGATATAGTTCGGTTCGAGTCCCATCAGTCGTTTCTCCGGCGCGCACTATAGCAAGTCTGTTCTCCATCCGCAAACACAGCCGGTCGGGAGTATTTACTGCCGTCCGTCATCTGTGTTAAGTAGCGCTCGGCCTGTTGCACGGACAGGCAGTTGTCACCGGTCGGGTGCGCGCGGAACGCTCAACGAGGTTGAATGGCCAAGAAAGTTGCCGCTCACTCCAAGCCCAGGTCTCAACCGAAGCCTCAGCCCAAGCCCTCCAAGCCCGTTGCCGGGCCAACGGAGTCCAGGAAGTCGGTCCCCCGCGTGAGCCGGCCTGCGAAACCTGTGACGGCCGTGGAAATGGGCGCGCGGCAACGGGAGATTTCGGTCTCCGAGTTCTTTACCAAGAACCGGCACCTGCTCGGCTTCGACAATCCGCGCAAGGCCTTGCTGACCTGCGTGAAGGAAGCAGTCGACAATGCGCTGGATGCCTGCGAGGAGGCTGGGATCCTTCCCGACATCCTGGTGAAGCTCGAAGTGGTGCCGGATGGAGCGACCGTGCCGGCTGTGAGCCAGGCGACGCGGTTTCGCATCACGGTCGGCGACAACGGGCCCGGCATCGTCAAGCAGCAGATTCCGAGGATTTTTGCGAAGCTTTTGTACGGCTCGAAGTTCCACCGCCTGCGGATGAGCCGGGGCCAGCAGGGGATCGGCATTTCGGCGGCCGGCATGTACGGCCAGCTCACCACCGGGAAACCGGTGAAGATCATCTCGCGCACCAACCCCCGGTCGGCGGCCCATTACTTCGAAGTGCAGATCGACACCAAGAAGAACGAGCCCCGCATTCTTGAAAACAAGCAGCTCGAGTGGGATCAATCGCGGGGCACGCAGGTGGCGATTGAAGTGGAGGGACGCTATCAGAAGGGGCGCGCCTCGGTCGACGAGTATCTGGAGCAGACGATCATCGCCAACCCGCACGTGCACCTGGTGTATACGACGCCGGAGGGCGAGACGAAAACCTATCCGCGCACCTACAAGGAGCTGCCGCCGTCGCCGCGCGAGATCAAGCCGCATCCCTACGGCATCGAATTCGGGATGTTCCTCAAGATGCTCCACGACACGAAGAGCCATACCCTGTCCGGATTTTTGGCGAGCGATTTCTGCCGGGTTTCGTCCGCGCTGGCGACGGAGATGTGCAAGACGGCCAAGCTTTCGCCGCATGCCCGCCCGCGCGACGTTCATGGACACCCGGCGGAGATGCTCTACAAGACGATTCAAACCACCAAGATCATGGCGCCGCCGACGAACTGCCTCGCCCCGATCGGCGAGCAGGCGATTCTCTCCGGCCTCTACAAGCAAATCAAGGGCGAGTTCTACACGGCGGTCAGCCGTCCGCCGACGGTGTATCGCGGCAATCCCTTCATCATCGAAGCGGGACTGGCCTACGGCAAACGGCCAGACGAAACTGCGACGGCGAAACAACCAGCCGACCGGCCGCTGGCAGAAGGGGAGGAGCATGAGGGAGACGACGAACTGGCCCGCGTGATCCGCTACGCCAACCGCGTCCCCTTGCTCTATCAGCAGTCGGCCTGTTCGACGTTCAAGGCCGCGCTCGATACGACCTGGCGGAACTATGGCGTGACGCAGTCACGCGGAGCCCTGCCAGCCGGTCCGATGGTCATCTTCGTCCATAATGGCGTCCGTGTGGGTGCCGTTCACGAGCGAATCGAAGGAAGCGATTGCGGACTATGACGAGATTCGCAAGGACATCACGCTGGCGCTTCGCGAATGCGGCCGGCGTCTGGGACTGTTTCTCCGCCGGCGCGAGCGGGCGCAGGGCGAGTATCGCCGCCGGAACATCTTCGAACTCTACATCGAGGAGGTCGCCGAGGCCTGCAATCGCCTGAAGGGCGGGAAGTTGCGCACGGAGAAGCTGAAGGCCCAGTTGCAGAAGATCGCGAACTCGCGCACGGGCGGCATGAAGACGGACGAGGCGCTGGGGAAGACCGGCGGCGGTCCGGAGGGCCTGCCCCATTCGATCATTGTCACGCCCGAAGGAATCGAAGGGGAGGCGGCGGTGGTCGAGGGCGTCGGGGCCGGCCCGGGCAGTGCGGCGCCGAGCGATGAGGCGCCGAAGGCCGGCCTGCCTTCTGACAAGCAAGCGGCGGGAAAACGGGACAAAGGCAAGACGGGCGCGAAGCCGGCCAAGTCGGTCAGGATGCCGGCCCGCCGTCGGAGGAAATAGGACGCATGGCCAAGACAAAGCACAAGCATAATGGCGCGGTGGCGAAAAAACTGATCGGCCTGGCCGACGTGGTCATTACGGCGGCGGAGCGGTCCAAGGACCCGACGCTCGCCATTCCCATCCGCGCCCTGTCGAACGTCTCGTTCAACCCGCGCAACGGCCTGATCGAGATGGGCAAGAAGAAACAGGCGCGCTCCTTCTTCAACGTGGGCATGGCGAAGAAATTCATGCAGACGATTCTCGTGGCGGACGCGCTCTCGGAACTCCAGCGCGCGGACCTGACGACCTCGCTCAGGGAAATCTATTACCGGACGAAGCACACGATCAGGGACTCGCACGAGAACACGTTCGACACGCAGGACGAATCGGACCCGATCATCGAAGACCTGGAAGTATCATTGGCGGCGCTGCGCGAAGAGCTGCACGTGCGGGCGGAAAACGGCGGCAGCGTGGTCGGGCCGCTGGTGCTGGAGGACGATGGCGACCGGGTGGACTGCGCCAAGCTGGGCAAGGGCGGCTATTCGGTGCCCTCGATCGTGGAGCCGGAGTATGTGGATATCCGGCGCTGCACGGCCGATTTCGTGCTGCTCGTCGAAAAGGGCACGCAGTGGAACCGGCTGTCGGAAGACAAGTTCTGGAAACGCTACAACTGCGTGCTCCTGACCGGCAACGGCCAGCCGCCCCGCGGGGTCCGCCGTCTGGCGCGCCGGCTCCACGAAGAGTACAAACTTCCAGTCTATGTGCTGGTCGATAACGATCCCTGGGGCTACTACATCTATTCGGTGGTCAAGCAGGGCTCCATCAATCTCGCGTTCGAGAGCCAGCGCATGGCCATTCCGAAAGCGAAATTCATCGGCCTCTCCAGCGCGGACCCCGAGCGGTACGGGCTGCCGCGCAACGTCGGCATCAAGCTCAACGAGAAGGACATCGCACGCGCGAAGGAACTGCTCAACTACCGGTGGTTCCAGAAGCCGGCCTGGCAGGCGGAGATCAAACGGATGCTCGCGAGCGGGCTCAAGTACGAACTGGACGCCCTCGCCAACAAGGATTTCCAATATCTCACGAAGAAGTACCTCCCGCGGAAACTGAAAGAAAAAGACTGGATCGATTAGATTCGGCGTCCAGCCTCTCCATGATTTTGTCTTGATACCCCCACATCATCTGTATAGAATGGCCAGACTTTTCAGGCAGTTAGATATCCCAGCTGAATCGGGACTGCCCGTCGTTTCCCCTTCTAAATCATGGGGTTTGGGTAGGTTGAAGCAATGGGTGCCCACAACAGAAGAATTCTTAATCACGGGAGGAGATTGAAGTGAGCGACTCAGCGATTGTCACGTTTGCACTCGTCGCGGCGGTGACCGGGATTGCCTACGGCCTGTATCTGGCCATGTGGGTGTTCAAGCTCAACGCCGGCAACGCCAAGATGCAGGAAATTGCCAAGGCCATTCAGGAGGGCGCGGGCGCCTATATGAACCGCCAGTACAAGACGGTCGGCGTCGTGGCGGCCGTGCTGTTCGTGATCCTGTGGGCGGCGGGCTTTGCCTCCGACAAATTCGGCATGCTGACGGCGATCGGTTTTCTCGTCGGCGCGGGCGCCTCGGCGATCGCCGGCTATGTCGGCATGATCATCGCGGTGCGCGCGAACGTCCGCACCGCGCAGGCGGCGCATGACGGCATGAACGCGGCCTTGACCGTGGCCTTCCGCGGCGGGGCGGTGACCGGGTTGCTGCTGATCGGCTTGGGCTTGCTGGCGATCACCGGCTTCTACACGCTGGCCTCTCAATTCGCGGGTCAGGGAAAAGCGATCCATGCGTTGCTGAGCCTGGGATTTGGCGGCAGCCTGATTTCGGTCTTTGCGCGTGTCGGTGGCGGAATCTATACGAAGGCGGCAGACGTCGGCGCCGACCTGGTCGGCAAGGTCGAAGCGGGGATTCCGGAAGACGATCCCCGCAACCCGGCCGTCATTGCCGACAACGTGGGCGACAACGTGGGCGACTGCGCCGGCATGGCGGCCGACCTGTTCGAGACCTACGCGGTGACGACGGTGGCGGCGATGGTGCTGGCCTTCTCCCTGTTCAAAGGACAGAGTGCGCCGATTCTCTACCCGCTCGCGCTCGGCGCGGTGACGATCTTTGCGACGATCATCGGCATCCTCTTCGTGAAAGTCGGCCCGGGTGGCGGGATCATGTCCGCGCTCTACAAGGGTCTCTTCGTCGCCGGCGGGATTGCAGCGGCCGCGTTTTTCCCGATCACCACCAGGATCATGGAAGGAGTCGGGGGCGTCAGCGGCACGAGCTACTACATCGCCGCGTTGGTGGGCTTGGCCGTGACACTCGCGCTGGTGTTCATCACCGACTATTACACGTCCAAGAGCTATGCGCCGGTGAAGGCTATTGCGAAGGCCAGCGAAACGGGCCATGCGACGAACATCATTGCGGGGCTTGCCGTGGGGATGCAGGCCACGGCCTGGCCTGTCGTCGTCATCGGAGCGGCGATTCTTGGCAGCTACTGGATCTGCGGTGGCGCGGCATCCGGCGGCTTGTACGGGGTCGCCGTGGCGGCCGTGTCCATGCTCTCGATGGCGGGGATTGTCGTGGCGATCGATGCCTTTGGTCCGATTACCGACAACGCGGGCGGTATCGCAGAAATGGCCCACCTCGGCAAAGAGGTGCGGAACATCACCGATCCATTGGATGCTGTCGGGAATACGACGAAAGCGGTGACGAAAGGCTATGCCATCGGATCGGCTGGACTGGCGGCGGTGGTCTTATTCGCCGAATACGCGCGCGAAGTGGGCAAAGGCAGCGGGGCGAGTACCTTCGATCTTTCCAATCCTTCCGTCCTGGTCGGACTCTTCCTGGGTGGCATGCTGCCGTTTATCTTCGGGGCCCTCTGCATGAAAGCCGTGGGGGAGGCGGCCGGTCTCGTGGTCGAAGAGGTGCGCAGGCAGTTCAGGACGATCAAAGGGATCATGGAGGGAACCGGCAAACCCGAGTACGGCACCTGCGTGGACATCGTCACGCAGGCCGCCATCAAGAAAATGATGATTCCCGGGCTGATTCCCGTCGTATCTCCGATTCTGGTCGGGGTCATTCTGGGGCCGCAGGCGCTCGGCGGCGTGCTGGTGGGCAGCATCGTGACCGGCCTCTTCGTCGCCATCTCGATGACCAGCGGCGGCGGGGCCTGGGACAATGCCAAGAAATACATCGAAGAGCAGGGCAAAAAGGGCAGCGACACGCACAAGGCCGCGGTGACCGGCGATACGGTCGGCGACCCGTACAAGGACACGGCCGGCCCGGCGATCAATCCCATGATCAAGGTGATCAATATCGTGGCGCTCTTGATCGTCTCGTTGATTGCGTAGTTACCGCGGCGTGCATGGCCACAACGGTTTGCTTGACGGAATCATAGAGGCGGGGGTATCCTGACGGTACGCTCGCATGAGGTATGTGATATGCCTCATGCGGGCGTGATGAGTCTCAGGAGGTGCTCCGATGGAAAAGCAGGAGCGGAAATCAGAGTCCCGAAAAGACCCGCAGTCCAAGGAAGACGTCAAGCCGAATCCCAAGGTTGTCGAGTCCGGCAAGAAGCTGAAAGAGGAAATCGACAAGCTGGTGGACGAGATCGACAACGTCCTCGAGGAAAACGCCGAAGAGTTCGTGAAAAACTACGTGCAGAAGGGCGGGCAGTAGGCCCGGCTGCTCCTCCTCTCCCGGTTCTTCTTTCTTCGCCTGCAGAATCAGACTCGCGGCCCCCAGGTTGGCTTCGTTTGACAAACATTTCTTGAGCGTCTAGTATCTTCTTTAAATTCAGTAAGTTGCGATTTCTACTCAAACCGGTCGCTTCCCGGCATCGTGTGGCGTCGGAGAGGCGGCCAGGCCGGGCAGGAGTCCAACTGGCGATAGTCGGTTGATGGGGCCGCGATGCCGAGCGATACGATCACAGATCTCGATCAACTGATCAGCCGGGTCCAAAGCTACAATCCTCATGCGGATGTGGAATTGGTGCGCCGGGCCTACGCGTTTTCCGAGAAGGCGCATGCGGGCCAGACGAGGCAGTCCGGCGAACCCTACCTGCAGCATCCGCTGGCCGTGGCCGGCGTACTGACCATGTTGCGTTCGGATGTCACCGCCGTGGCGGCCGGACTGCTGCACGACACGCTGGAAGACACGCTGGCGACCCCGGACGAACTGGAGAAGGAGTTCGGCAAGGATGTTGTGCAGCTGGTCGACGGCGTGACCAAAATCGGCAAGATTCCGTTCCGAAATTACGAGGAGAAACAGGCCGAGAATTTCAGGAAAATGGTGCTCTCGATGGCGGACGACATCCGGGTCGTTCTCATCAAGCTGGCGGACCGGCTCCATAACATGCGAACGCTGGAACACCTGCCGGAAGCCAGACAAAAGCAGATTGCCCAGGAGACACTCGAAATCTACGCGCCGCTGGCCAACCGGCTCGGCATCGGATGGATGAAGAACGAATTGGAGGATCTGTGCCTCAAATCGCTGAAGCCGGACGCCTTCGCCGAACTGGGAATGCGCGTGGCCAAGCGGGACGAGGAGCGGCAGCAGTATATCCAGGACGTGATCCCGTTTGTGAGGCAGGCGCTGGCCGAAGCAGGGTTGAAAGGAGAAGTGCAGGGGCGGCCCAAGCATCTGTATGGGATTTCCCAGAAAATGGAACGCCAGGCGGTCTCCTTCGACGAAGTCTATGATTTGACGGCCGTCCGCATCATCACCGATACGAAGATGAATTGTTATGCGGCCCTGGGGCTGATCCATTCCCTCTGGCGTCCGGTGCCGGGCCGGTTCAAGGACTACATCGCGATCCCCAAGTCGAATCTCTACCAGTCGCTCCATACCACGGTCATCGGTCCGAAGGGCGAACGCGTCGAGTTCCAGATCAGGACGGAGGAAATGCACCGGATCGCCGAGTACGGCATCGCCGCGCACTGGGTGTACAAGGAGCATGGCGCGATCGACAATCAGGAGGGCAAGGCCTTCAGTTGGCTGCGCCAGTTTGTCGAGTGGCACCAGGATTTGACCGATAACCGCCAGTTCATGGATTCCGTCAAACTGGACCTGTTCCACGACGTCGTCTATGTGTTCACGCCGAAGGGATTGGTGAAGGAGATGCCGCTGGGCTCGACACCGGTGGATTTTGCCTATGCGATCCATACCGAGATCGGAGACCGCTGCGTCGGGGCGAAAGCCAACGGGAAGATCGTGCCCTTGAAGCACCAGCTCAAAAGCGGGGATACGGTGGAGATTCTGACCTCGTCCACGCAGGTGCCGCACAAGGATTGGCTGAAATTCGTCCGGACCTCCCGCGCCAAAACCAAGATCAAGCACTGGCTCAAAGCCGAGCAGCAGAAGCGCAGCGTGGAGGTCGGGCGGCGTTTGTTGGAACGGGAATTCAAGCGGCAGGACTTGCCGCCCGCCCAGATGCTGAAATCCGACCGCCTGCTGGACGCCGCGAGGAAATCCGGTTTCGACAACCTCGATGACCTGGAGGCCGCCGTCGGCTATGGCCGCGTCGCCGCTTCAGAAGTGGCGAGCTGGTTGCTCGAACCATCTGCGGGGACCGCGCCCGCCGCCGCGCCGGCCGCGGAACGAACTCCCGGCGCAAAGGACGAGGAGAAGGGCGTCAAGGTCAAGGGCGGGCGCGACCTGCTCATGCAGTTGTCCCGATGCTGCAATCCGGTCCCCGGCGACCGGATCATGGGCTACATCACCAGGGGGCGCGGCCTGACGATCCATGCGGTCGGCTGTCCCAACCTCGATGCGTTGGATTACGACCGGGATCGCCTGATCGACGTCGAATGGGATTTCACGACCCCCAGCACGCATCCGGTGAAGGTCTCGATCGTCGCGGTGGATAAACCGGGGGTCCTGGCCAACGTGTCGTCGTCCATTTCCGTCGCGGAGGCCAACATCACGCGCGCCGAGATTGCGACGAGTGAAGACCGGAAGGCCATCCTCAATTTTGTGGTCGAGGTGCAGGACACCGCGCACCTGGAACGGGTGCTGAAGGCGATCGAACGAGTCGAAGGCGTGATTACCGCCCGTCGTGTCCGCGCCTGGCACGACTAGCAGGATGTTGAAAGGACTTCCAGTTTTGCTGCTATGGCCTGCGTGACGGTCGCTTGGCCGGAGGGTTCGAAGGAAGCTGAAAGCGGAGCGTGGCGCCGCGGTCAAGTTTCAGCGCATCTGCCGATCCCGCCGCGAGTTCCAGGACATACACGGCGTTCTCGTTCGGCTGATATTGCGGGCAGCCATCGTCGGTCCGGCTGCAGGTGGGCACGTTGCGCTCGAGATGGACGATCTTCTTATTCCCATCCATCCAGATGATATCAAGGGAGATGCGGGTATTCTTCATCCAGAAGCTCCACTGCTGCGGTTCGGCAAACGTAAAGAGCATCCCGCGGTTTTTCTCAAGCGACGGCCGGAACATGAGCCCGCGCGCGCGTTCTTCGATCGTATCCGCCAGTTCGGCCACGATGACGGTTCCCTGGGGCACCGTCACGGAAATCAGTCCGCCATCCGCCGGACGCTGGGCCAGCCCTGCCGGCGCCTGCAGGCCGACAACCAGGCCGCACAGGGTTGCGAGAGATCCCAGCCGTCTCAAGCCTGTTCGATGATGCGTCGCCCATCCGTTCGGCATGGCGGCGATCCTAGTGGGGCATCCCGAACCTGTCAAGGCGGTTCTGGAGCCGGCCGGCGTGAAAGATGATGGACCGCGTCTGGACCGCGCAGTACGATCCGCATGTCTCTCCGGCACTGTCGTATCCCGAAGAACCGCTACCGCACCTGCTGGCCCGATCGGCGTCGCGGTTCCCTGATCGTCCGGCCCTGCTCTTCTACGGCCGCGTCATCCGCTACCGCGAGCTGGACGCCCTGATCAACCGGTTTGCGCAGGCCCTGCTGCGAATGGGCATCGGCAGGGGCAGCGTGGTCGGCATCATGCTGCCGAATCTCCCGCAGACGGTGATCGCGTTCTACGGCAGTCTCCGGGCCGGGGCCACGGTGACGATGATCAATCCGCTGTATGTCGAACCGGAAATCCGCCAGCAAGTGACGGATGCCGGCTGCAACACGCTGCTGATACTGGATCAATTCTATCCGCGGGTGGAACCGCTGCTCCGAAATACGTGCCTCAAACGGGTGGTTGTCACCGGTGTCGAGGACTATCTGCCGTGGCTCAAGCGGCTGCTGTATCCGTTGAAGGCCTGGCGCGACGGGTCGCATGTTCGGACGCCCGCGCGTCCGGATGTCTATGCGTTCCGCCCGCTGCTGGACCTGCCGCCTGAGCCTCCGGCGGTCTCAGTCGCTCCGGATGACACCGCGTTGCTTCAGTACACGGGCGGGACGACCGGCATTCCCAAGGGCGTCGTGCTGACCCATCGGAATCTGCTCAGCAACACCCTGCAGTGCCGGCAATGGTGTGTGTTGGGCGAGGGTGAAGAAGTGGTGCTGGGCGTGCTGCCCTTCTTCCACGTCTACGGCATGAGCGTGTGCCTGAATCTGGCGCTCAGCATGGGCAGCGCGCTGGCGCTGCTGCCGCGATTCCAGGTCGGGGAGGTGCTGAACACGATCGTCCGCGAGCGTGTGACGCTGTTTCCCGGCATCCCGGCGATGTATGCGGCGATCAATTCTCATCAGCACGTCGAGCAGTACGATCTGCGCTCCATTCGGATTTGCATCAGCGGCGCCGGCCCGCTCCACCCGTCGATTCAGAAACGATTCGAGACGCTGACGGGCGCCCGATTGGTGGAAGGGTACGGTCTGACGGAAGCCGCGCCGGTGACGCACGCGAATCCGATCGATCAGCCGGTTGGACAACGGCGCACACGCAGCATCGGGGTACCGTTTCCTGATACCGACGCGCGCATCGTGGACGCCGAGACCGGGCAGCGCGAGCTTCCCGTCGGCGAGATCGGCGAATTAGTGATTCGCGGGCCTCAAGTGATGCGCGGCTATTGGCGCCGGGAGGAGGAAACCCGCCAGGTGCTGCGGGAGGGCTGGCTCTACACGGGCGATATGGCGCGGCGCGATGCGGACGGCTATTTTTACATCGAGGATCGCAAGAAAGACATGATCAAGTCGGGCGGGGAGAACGTCTATCCGCGGGAAGTCGAAGAAGTCCTGTTGCGGCATCCGAAGGTGAAAGACGCGGTGGTGGCCGGCATTCCTCAGGAGCTGCGCGGCGAGCTGATCAAGGCCTATGTCGTGCTCAAAGACGGCGAGACGGCGACCGCGGCCGATCTGCTGGAGCATTGCCGGAAGGAGTTGGCGAAGTTCAAGGTACCGAAGCGCGTGGAGTTCAGGAGCGAACTGCCCAAAACGATCGTCGGCAAGGTGCTGCGCCGGGTGTTGGTTGAAGAAGAGCTGAAGCGACGCGCCTTGTCTCACGCCGGCGAAACGGCCGAGTAGTCCGGCTTGCAATCGAGCGGCGCGGTATGCGATTCTGCTGCCGTTTACGCTGCATCACGCAATCACACGAGGGGGGGCATGAAGGAAAAGCGGAAGGTGCTGTATAAGAAGGGCGTATTCGTCTGCCCCAAGTGCCGCCAATCCTATGTCCAGGAGAAGTGGATCGAGGAATTTCGCATCCGCTGCCACAAGTGTGATTACCGGGGCACCCTGACGGAGGTGTCGGTCGAAGAGCATATGGATGAGGAAACGCTCAGACGCTGACGCTCCTTGTTGGCTTCCACCCACGTCGTTCGTCTCTCCCACTGTTTCATCACGCCGGTCTGTTCACATGTATCGGCCCGTCACGGGTCAGGAGGTAGATCTATGCGCCGGGCATTCGTTATAGGATTTCTGCTGGCAGGATGGACGGGCATGGCGCTGGCTACCGAGCCGCCGGTCTCCGTCACGGTCCTTGTGGCCTATCATTCCGCGACGGGACACACAGAAAAAATGGCGCAGGGGGTCGTCGAAGGAGCCAGGAGCCTGCCGGGGACGAGGGTCGTGCTCAAGCGGGTGGGCGACGTGGCCGCCGACGATCTGTTTTCGGCGGATGCCGTGGTGGTCGGGTCGCCGGTCTATTGGTCCAACATGTCCGGCGACGTCAAAAAGTTTTTCGACGACTGGCAATTGAAATTCGGGGTCTTCCCGGAGTTCAAAATGCGCAATAAAGTCGGGGCGGCCTTTGCCACCGGCGGGCAGGTGGCGAGCGGGAAGGAAGTCACGATGCTGACGATCCTGGCCGCCATGCTCGGCAATCAGATGATTGTCGTGAGCGGGGGCGGCGCGTTCGGCGCTTCCGCGACGACCGAGGGGGACAGTCCGGGAATTGACGACAAGGAACTGGCCTCTGCCAGAGAATTAGGGAAACGCGTTGCCGAAGTGACCTGGACAGTCAAGCGGGGACGGCAGCGGTGACGTCAGGGGCTTCACACCCGTAGGTCGCACGTTCAATTCCATCGAGTGCACAAATGTGAGCGGTTGTGCGGCCCATCAGTGTGAATGGGATGAAAATTCGTCGTGGGCATGTTTGGCGATCCGGTGATGGTCTTCGCCCGACGCATTCAGGGGATCAATATGTACGATTGCATTGGACAGATAGGGCAAATGATGCAGGAGTTGGTGGCGGATCGCCACGGCAATGTGATGCCCGTGCTCAACGGATAGGTCCGAATCGACCGATGCATTGACCTCGGCCAGCAGCCGATGCCCGATCCACCTCATTCGAACTTCCGTGACATCCCGTACTCCCGGCACATGCATGGCAGCATGCTTGACCTCTTTCATGGCTTCGGGATCGACGCCATCCAGCAGTCGCGCGAACACAGATTTCCAGGACTCCCACGCGATTTTGAAGATGATCGTGGTGATCAGAAGCCCCACGAGCGGATCGGCCAACGGAAAGCCCACCCAGAGTCCGAACACCCCAGCGAGTACCACTAGGCTGGTCAGGCTATCGGTTCGCGCGTGATAGCCTTCGGCCACGAGGGCGGCGCTCCCTATTTCATGGCCGACTTTGAGACGGAACCGCGCGACCGCCTCATTGCCCAGAAAGCCTATGATGGCGGCTGCGGCGACCGCCCAAAGATATTCCACTTTCTGCAAACTATGGAGTCGTTGAATAGACTCGTAACCGACAGCAAGCCCGCTGGCAAGGATCACAAGGACAACCACGAGTCCTGCAAGATCTTCGGCACGACCGTAGCCGTAACTAAACCGACTTGTCGGTTTCTTTCGGGCGAGAGTAAATGCAATCCAGAGCGGAATGGCCGTCGCAGCATCTCCCACGTTGTGGATGGTATCCGCCAGAAGCGCCATGCTTCCAGAAATGAAGACTACGCCGGCTTGTATCAGCGCAGTCGCCAGTAATCCAAGAAACGACCATTTGATCGCCCGGAGACCTTGTTGAGTCGTCAACAGTGCTGGATCGATCGCGCCATGCGTATGACCATGGGAGGCAGAATGGCTATGATTTTGATCCTGTTCATTCTTAAGAGGAACGCTCTCGTGATGAGCACCCATAATCAGTAGACACTCCTTTCTCAGTACAGGAAGTCCAGTAGTTGCAGCATCGATGAGCCGCTGATTTGTTCGGGGGTCCCGTCCTCTGCACAGGGTTGCTGTCTGAGCTTACGCGCTGCAGTCTCGGCGATCTCAGTCATCGCCCGGTTGAGGTTGGCCTCCAACTGCACTTCCTTTCGCTTGCGGTCTTCCGGCGGGTACTCGGCCAGCGCTTTCCCGGGGACCTTTACGACGGCCTCCTGATCAGTCCAGATCAGCCCTGAACATGGTTTGTGCTGGAATGCCTCCACCTCAATGCGCACAGGCCGGAACGCCCATCCAAACGCATAGGCTCCGCCGGACCAGATCGCCACATCGGGCAATTCATATACAAAATAGGCCCCGAGGGCCACCGGATTCCAGGCTGTGGCAACGCCGAGGATAGTCAAACCTACCGAGGAGTGGACCACAAGCCCGGTCACCCAGTATTGCCATCGGACCACGCCGTAGTCGAGGATGCGAGCGGAGATCACAATATCAGCGCCGGTCTGCTGGCGAAGGTCCTGGATCTGTTCTTCCGTCAGTGGCATGCCAGAGGGAGCAAAATCGGCCAGCATGCGGCGTGTCTCGTCAAAGGGGACCACAAGAAATCCCTCCTGGCGAGCCAGCGCGTCGGTCAAGAACCGTTGGGCTCTGACTTGGATTTCATCGTGAAGTTGGGCCAAGAGCGTGGGCTCAATCTCTGGCGACGGGGCCTCATCGAATGAGTGAATCTGTGAGCTCTTCGTAATCGCAGCCTCGAGAATGACAGGCGCAACTACAACCTTCAGGGGTGGATTGGGAGGCTCAACCGGACGTGTCCACAGGCCACTGCAGCCGGTGAGAAGGACAACCAGTACACCCAACGGAACGCGCATCATTGACGAAACGCTCCAGCGCTCAATTTGCTATCTGGTTAGAAGGAAGCCACCCGATTGCACTCGCACTGCGCAGAGTGCTCAGCGTGGTGACTTCGGGGTGCTATAGGGTCGCTGTCTCTTACTTAGAGGGAAAGGACGGGAGGAGCTCGCGGTGCAAGGTCGTTCGAAAGCAGAGCGAAGGGATAGGACGAAAGGAAGAAGGTGTTGAGCGATACATGAAGCGAGACCGGAGGAGGAACATGCGCAGACACAACACCGAGAGGACCGGCGTGGTCAAAACTTTGAGTAGGGGACGGGGGGAGAAACGAGAATATGATCTCATCCCCATCCAAGAAGATATGGGAGGCTTGGCCGAAGACCGAGGAATGCCTCTCGGAAGCACTAGGCGAAACGACGGTTGCGAAGGGACTCACACCTAACTCGTCAGGACAATCAGTTGAAAAGACGGTATGGGTGGTCCCTTTGTGAACGTGGTCGAAACTATCGTGGGAGTGAGCAGTCTCAGGATGTACGTGGATAAGCGGGATGGCGATGAGCCATGCCGTGAGCCAGGCCAGAATGACCGTATAGCGCCACAACGATTTGGAATAAATGTGCCGCATCATCACAATGCCTATTGAAAGTTCATGGCCTAGAACGCATCTTTGGGTGAACTCTATAGGCCCGAGGCGAATATAGAGGAGGATAGCACAAAGCGATCACCAAAAGTCGAGGTGCAATAGTAGTTGGTAGTGGGTCAGTTTGAAAATTGAAACTCGCGAGAGGCTTCGCGAATCACCGCGATTGCCGACCAGCCAAAAAGGGCGGCAATCAGGAGGCCGATCAGAATGTCAGGCCAGGAAGAGCCAGTGAAACGAACGGCGAGGGCGGCGAACAGCACGCCCACATTGCCGATCACGTCGTTTCGAGAGCAAACCCACGCGGACCGCATATTGATGTCGTCGCCACGGTGTTGCCAGAGGAGCATGAGACAAAGGAGATTAGCGGCCAGCGCCATGATACCGACGACACCCATCACCTCGGCGATGGGCACTAATCCATGGACAATCTTGAACGCCACTTGAGCCAGCACGCCCACGCCAAACGCGGCCATGATGATGCCCTTGAGCAGGGCGGCACGGGCCTGCCATACCGACCCCCGGCCAACCACATAGAGACTGAACCCATAAACGATGGCATCGCCTAACATATCAACCGAGTCGGCAAGGAGCGCGGTCGAATACGCCAGAATACCCGCGACTGCCTCCAGGATGAACATGCAGACGTTAATCCAGAGCACCGTGCGAAAGACGCGCCGCTGCTGTTCTGAAATTGTCCTGATTGCACAGCACTCGTCCATTTCCTCATCCTAGCAGCAACAACTACTATGCAGCTAGCCGGTACTGGTAAAGTTTGAATTTTGGGAGTGGCGACACATCAAATCCTGAGAATAACACTGGCAATGTCGGCCAATTTGTCAGATCATTTATGGTCAATTGAGGAAATCGTGGGCTTGCTGGATCGAAACTTAGTGTCATTAAACGATGGAGGGAGCCTTGCTTATTGCACACTCGGTTGGATTATTTCTTATAGCTGGCTTATGTGAAATCGGAGGCGGCTACCTGGTATGGCAATGGTGGCGGAACGGTGGGCATTGGGCTATCGGATTGTTCGGCGCCGCCATTCTGTTTCTCTACGGGATCATCCCCACATACCAACCAGCCCATTTCGGGCGTGTGTACGCGGCCTACGGCGGCTGGTTTGTTGTGTTGGCGATCATGTGGGGATGGGGCGTTGACCGCATTGCGCCAGATCGCTACGACATTTTGGGCGGGCTTATCTGCCTGCTTGGTGTCAGCGTTATCATGTACTGGCCGCGTTGATTGAAACTTCACCAGCATCTAGTAGTTCCCGCTATTGACTAGGCAAGTTAATCGGGCTTATGCTTTTTCTATGGGCATGCCTCGAAAATCTATTCGCCGTCTCCTTCCAACCCTACTGGTGTTGGTTCTTCTGCTGCTCACGACCAACGCCTTTGCCTGTGTGATCCCGTTGTATGGCTGGGGCTCGGCAGCCATGCAAGCCTGTGGGACACCACAAACCCCGGCACGTGACTTCTGCGAACCTTTCAGGAGCCTCGGCTTTCATACTGCCCCGCCAAAGCTTCCTCCTCTAGTATTGCACCACCAACCTGTAGTTGTGTTTGGCCTGATCGCGTGGATCTCAAGGCCGGCCGCGCTCGTTGCTCCGGTGATCGCTCCAGTTGAACACGCTCCGCCTGACCTTCTTATTCTGAACTCGGTTCTTCGCATTTGAACAGGTAGCGCTTGATCTGCGCGGGGCGACTTGCGCACGGGTGCCGGGCTTCGCTCGGCGACACCCTGAGATCGGGCGATACCGGGACTTTACAGAAAAGGAGGTGGACCACTATGTGTCCATTTGAAGAGGCTCTAGGTTATTGTCCGTGGTCCGCGGTCAGTTCGTTTCTGACCTGGCTCGGATGGTAGGTTCCTGATCCAAGGGGGCGGTCGAGGTGACTCGGCCGTCCCTGCCAGAACAGGAAATTCAGCAACTGTTATTACAGTGTTAGAAAGAGCACTTCGATCAAATGCAGGTGGATAGTTACTTTACCGCCAGAGGCTAGAGCCGTACGTCGCAGGCTTTGAGCGATGCGAGAGCGAAGCTAGCCCGGATTGTTCATGGCGATTCGTCGCGAAATCACGCAGACGCGTCGCGAGAGGGGCGCGTGAGCCGTGAAGAAAGGAGACGTCCTCTCAGCGGGACGTTGACTGACTGAGCGGCGAGCCCGCCCGTCGCAGCAGCGTATCCGTGATTGCAGCAGAAGCGTTCATAAACATTCCGGGCAAAGGCCTTTTTCAACATCCGTCAAGCGGTGCGCTCGAGCTCGTTGACCATTTCGGCAATCGTGTCGAACCCTGACTGCCAGAATGCTGCCGACCGGACATCCACGCCCACATCCGTCAGGATCGCCTCCGGGCTTCTCGATCCGCCGGTGGCCAAGAGGTTCAGATATTTGGGCACGAAGGCCTGGCCCTGCCGCCGGTATTGCTGATACAGCGCCAGCACCAGCAGATTCCCAAAACTATAGGCGTAGCAGTAGAACGGGCTTCCGAAGATATGGGGGATGCTCAACCATTCCCAGCGGAATTCGTCCGGCACCGGTACGGCTTTGCCGAACTGCTGGCGCAGCGTGTCGAGGTACGCGGCGCTCAGGTCCCGCGTGGTGGCGCCCTTGGCAATCATGCCATGCGAGGTTTTCTCGAACAGGACGAAGTAGGCTTGGCGGACGACGGTGGCATAGATGTCGTCGAGCTGGCTGATCAGCAGGCCCTGCTTGACCGACTTCCTGGTCTCCTGCGCCATGAGCGCGTCGGAGAGAATGCGCTCGCCGAACACCGAGGCCGTTTCGGCCAGCGGCAGGGTCGCGTGAAACGTGAACACGGAATGCTCGGCCGCGAGCATGCCGTGGACGGCATGCCCCAGCTCGTGCGCCAGCGTGGCGACGTCCCGCGCTTCTCCGGTGTAGTTGAGCAGCACGTAGGGCGTGAGCCCCGGCACGACGCTATAGCAATAGGCGCCGGACAGTTTGCCCGGCCGCATGCGCGCGTCGAGATGCCGCTCGCCGATCACGCGCTGGACGAGATCGGCCAGCGTCGGTGAAAAACCCCGATAGGCCTCGAGGACCATGCGCAGGGCATCCGGATAGCGGTAGTGCCCGCGGTCGGCCGGGTGCGGCGCGTAGAGGTGGTACCGGTTCATCGGCGTGACCTTGCAGAGGCGTCCCTTCAAGCGGAAATACTCCTGAAACACGCCGGCATTTTTGACGCAGACCGAGAGGAGGGCGGCCACGGCCTCGTCCGGCACGTCGTTGCTGAGGTTGCGGGCCGCCACCGGCTCGGTAAATTTTCTCAGGGTGATATTTTCGTTCTTCCAGTCGCTGACGAGCGTGGAGTACATCTCGCCGATCATGTCCTGCTGTCCGCCGAAAACACGGTGCAATTCCTTGTAGGCGGCTTCCCGCACGCGGGCCTTCGGGCTTCGGATGTAGGCCGAGAGCTGTTCGCGCGTCAGGATTTTCCGTTTGCCGTTCAGCGTCAGCGTGAAGGTCAGGCCGTTGGTTAATAGATCATAGAGCGTGTTGACGGCGCTGCGGCCGGTGGTGTTCTTGAGGTTGATGAGCTTTTCCTCCGGCTCTGACAGCGTGTGCGGTTTGAACCGGCGGATCGTTTCCAGGTGATAGCGGAGGTCTCCTGAGGCGGCCAGCAGGCGGGCGGCGTTGGCCTCGTCCACCGACTGCCACCAGAGATCGAAGAAGAGAACCCGGTTCTGAAGGGCTGCCAGCCGCTCTTCGACTTTGGTTTTGAACGCCCGTGCCTCCGGCTGCTTCGTATTCTCCGAAAACCACAAATAGGCATAGGCGCTGAGTTTGGAGGAGAGGGCGGCAATGTCTTCGTGGAGCCGCAGGACTTCCCTGAATCCCTCGGCGGCCATGCCGGCCGCGAGCGCAGGACGCCTGGCTTCGACCTGCGACACCTGCTGATCCAGTTGCTTGAGAAGTTGCTCGGAGTCCTGGGCGGGATGGCGCAGCAGATCGGACAGGTCCCATTCGGCCGGCGCGGCTGCGCCCAGTCTGGTTGGGCGGGTCATGCGGGTGTCTTGTGTGGTCCTAGGCATGTCCGGAAAGCATCATACCATTCCCGAGGGCGTTTCGGAGGACGGCCGGCCTGTCCTATAATGGGCGCCATGACCGATCAGGAAATCAACCGGGCCGTCCAGTATGTGGTTGCCAGTACCTCGTACGGGCGTGAGACGGTGGCGCAGATCATCACGACCGGTTTTGCCGAACTGTCGGCCATGGCGACTGCCTCGTCCAAGCAATTCGACCGGCCGACACTGCTGGAATACGTCTGCCGATGGACGATGGCGAAAACGGGCCAGCCCGAGCCGCTGGTGCGCGAGGTACTGGGCTGCGCCGGCCGGTGGCTGGATGAGCTGTATGACGCGCTGATGCGGGAACATCCTGAGTGGCAGCAGAAGTCGGACCAGTAGGGGCTGCGCTACCCCAAATGTTGTTTCATCGTTTGAAGATTCTTCGTCACCATCGCGTCGCCGTTTTTGGTCGAGACCTCGATGCCCTGGTCGCATACCTGCCGGCAGCGGTCGAGTTGCCCTAATTTCTGAAGCGACTCGGCCAGGGCGAAGTAGGCGGCCGAATAGGTCGGCTTCACCGTGATGCAGCGCTCCAGGGCAGAGGCTGCCTCCTGAAAACTTCCATCTCCCTGATAGGCCTTTCCCAGCCCGAACCAGGCCACCTCGTCGTTGGGGTCCATCGCCAGCAGTTTTTTGAGCGGTTCAATTTTCGAATTTGCCACAGTTTCCTCTCGATGAAGCGACGGTAGCACGCGGTTCGTCGGATTGTCTATCGCGTTTGGGCCATGCTACGATGCGCGCTGTGAAGGCGAAGAGCATATAGCATATGGCTGATAGCGGAGAGTTTCGAGCTATAGGCTATACGCCATACGCTCTTAGGGTTATATGGCTAAAACCGGCTTCGTCTATCATCCCGACTATCTGAAACACGACATGGGCGCCGGCCATCCGGAGTCCCCGGAACGGCTGCGGGCGATCGTCGCGCGTCTGGAGCAGGATGGCGTCATGCCCCGGTTGATTCGAATTGACCCGGTTGCGGCGGCGGATGAGTGGGTGACGCAGGTGCATAAGCCGTCCTATGTGGCGGCGTTGAAACAACATGCGCCGGCCAGCGGCCGCGTCATGCTGGATGCCGATACCTCGATGTCGCCGGGGTCTCTGCCGGCCGCCTATCTGGCGGCAGGCGGCGCCCTGGCTGCGGCGGATGCCATCATGGCCGGTCGCGTGGACAATGCCTTTTGCGCCGTCCGCCCACCGGGGCACCACGCCGAGCAGGACCGTGCGATGGGGTTTTGCCTCTTCAACAATGTCGCGATCGCAGCCCGGTACTTCCAGCGCCGGCATGGCCTCGCGCGCGTGCTGATCGTGGATTGGGACGTCCACCACGGCAACGGCACGCAGCATTCGTTCGACGACGATTCCTCCGTGCTGTTTTTCAGCACGCATCAATACCCCCATTACCCCGGCACCGGCCGGGCGACGGAGAGCGGGCGTGGAAAGGGCGAAGGCTCGACGATCAACGTGCCGATGGAGGCGGGGGAGGGCGACGAGGACTATCTGGCCGTCTTTCAGAAAGTGCTGGTGCCGGCCGCGGATGCCTTCAAGCCGGACGTCGTCATCATTTCGGCCGGATTCGACGCGCACCGCGACGATCCGCTGGCGAGCATGGGCCTGACGGAAAACGGATATGCCGAATTGACCCGGATTGTCGCGGGCATCGCGCGCCGCCATAGCCAGGGCCGCATCCTGTCGTCGCTCGAGGGTGGCTACAACCTGCAAGCGCTGTCTGCGTCGGTCGAACGGCATGTGATGGGACTGCTGGAGGCGTGACCCGCTCATGACCAGACCGTGGAAAATTGCCATCGGCTGTGCGGTCGCGGCGGTCGCGATCTATCTCTATTACACCGAGGTCAAGCCGGTCGTGATCTTCGGTCTCCGCTCAGACTATGCGCATGCGATTCCCTATCAGACCATTCCAGCCGGCCTCGATAGCCTCAAGGCGGAATCCTGCGGGACCTGCCACCGCGAAATCTACGAAGAGTGGAAAACCAGCATCCACGCGAAGGCCTTCGAGGATCCCTTCTTTCAGGCCTACTGGAAGAAAGACAACAACATCTGGGTCTGCCTGAATTGCCACGCGCCGCTCGAAAATCAGCAGCCGACCGTGATCAAGGACATTCCGCGTGGGCGGGTGGAGAAGGCCGTCGAGGAGCCGAATCCTCACTACGATCCGGTCTATCAGAAGGAATCCATCACCTGCGCGGCCTGCCACGTGCGGGACGGGGTGATCTATGGGCCTTTCGACGATTCGGCGGCGCCGCATCCGACGAAGTTCGATCCGACGTTCCGGACGGCACAGGTCTGTTACCGGTGCCATAACGTCGTCTCGGGGCCCGCACAATTTTATAACGTAGGCCCTTGCGGGACCTATGCCGAATACGAAGGCAAGTACTTCATGCAGGAGCGCGGCTTCATCTGCCAGAGCTGCCACATGCCTGAAATTGAGCGGCCGGTCGCGCGCGGCGGTCCGATCCGGCAGGGGCGCCGGCATCTCTGGCGGGGCGGGCACGATCCGGAGATGATCAAGCAGGCGGTGGCGGTGCAGATACGTGCCGATCCGCCGGCGCCCAAGCCCGGCGAACGGATTACGTTTACCGCGACGCTGATCAACGCGGGGGCGGGGCACAAGATTCCCACCGGAGATCCCGACCGGCACTTCACCGTCGAGTTTCTGGTGCAGGACAGGGACGGGCGCACGGTCTCGCATCAGACGGATACCATGGGCCGGTGGATTCTCTGGCAGCCGGTCGTCGTGGAGGTCTACGACAATCGCCTCCTGCCGCTGGCCAGCCGCGAGTACACGTTTACCTATCGCATGCCGGAGCAGGCGGCAGGACTCACGCTCAAGACCCTCGTGCGGTATCACATCCTGACAGATGACCAGCACGAGATGTTGCAGGCCAAATACGGCCTGACGGCCGACGACCCCTACCGGTTCACGATCTACGAACGGGTGTTTCCTCTCTCCAACGAACTGAGGGCCGCGCTCGATCTGGCCGCCTACGATCCGCGATTGGCCTGCGCAGTGGACGGGAAGAAAAATAATCTGTACAAAGCAGACTGAAACAGGGAGCACTCAGGACGATGATTCATCCGATGTTAATCGATACAGCGACACTCGACCAAAACCTTGGGCGCGAGGGGTTGGTCATTATCGATGTCCGTGGCAAGGCGGCCTACGCCTTCGGCGGGCACATCCCCGGCGCCGTGAATGCCACGTGGCACGAGTTCAGCGATCCAGACGCCGCGGCCAAGGGGCTGCTGGATCCCGACCACGGCCGGCTCGAACAGAAGATCCGCGCGTTGGGCATCAGTCAGGACAGCGACGTCGTGATCTACTCGAATCCCTTCGATAACTGGGGCGACGAAGGGCGGATGTTCTGGATGTTGCAGTATCTTGGCCATACCAGATTGAAAATTCTGGACGGTGGCTGGGTCAAATGGACGGCTGAACGCCGCAAATACGAGCATGGCGTCGTCACCCCGAACCCGGGCACGTTCAAAGTCGCTGTGAACGTTGATGTGATCGTGGAGAAGGAAGAGCTGAAAAAACTTGTGAGGCGGCCACATCCGGAAACCGTCATCGCGGATGCCCGGAGTTTGGAGGAATATGCCGGCAAGGAGATCTCCGGCATCCCCCGGCCAGGCCATATCCCGGGCGCCGCCAGCATACCCTGGAACGTGTTTTTGAATCCGGATGCCACGGTCAAGGACCTGGACAAGATTCGCGCGGGGCTCGATGAAAAGGGCCTCCATCCCAGCCATGAGGTGGTCTGCTATTGCACGGGGGGCGTGCGATCGGCCTGGCTCTATGTCGTCCTGAAACTGATCGGCTATCAGAAGGTCAGGAATTACCCTGGGTCCTGGTGGGAATGGAGCCGCGACTTCGCCGCGCCGGTTGAGAAAGACGCGAAATTGCTCCACAAAATCATCGGTCAGGAGGACGCAAAGCCGTCTTGACCGCTCCCGGGTCGCATGGTAAGGTTTCGCATACATCCAGGGTCCTAGCGCGCACGTAAAGAAAATTGAGAACCGCGTCAGTCATTCAAACAGGGAGGCCGATAATGAAAACATTCATGGGGTTGATGATTGCAGGCGTCGCTGTGGTGCTGCTGAGCGCACCTGCCTGGGCCGGCAACAAACATGTGGACGAAGCGGTCCACCATGCCAAGGAAGCGGTGGACCATGGCAAGCAGGGGCATGCCGATGCCGTCGTGAAGCATGCGTCCGTGGCTTTGGAGCATGCCGAGGGGGCGGCAAAGGATATGAAGAATCCGCATCTCGATGAAGGCATCAAGGGGCTGAAGGGCGCCATCGAGCACGGCAAGGCCGGCCATGCCGACGTGGCGACCAAGGAAGCCCAAAGCGCGGTGATGCACCTGTCCGAGGTGAAGTGATCGGTTCTACGACAGAGTGATTCCAAACGGGCAGGAGCATCAGCTCCTGCCCGTTTTGTTTATACCCCGGAACGATTATGAAAGTCGGCTACTACCAGTTCGACCCGGTCTTCGGCGACGTGGCGCGCAACCTCGAGAAGGTGGCGAAAAAACTGTCGTCCGTGCGCTGTGACCTCATGGTCCTGCCGGAGCTATGCGCGTCCGGTTACCAGTTCGTGTCCAAAGACGAGGTCGCGGCCCTGGCGGAGCCAGTGCCGGGCGGGGCGACGACCAAACGCCTCTGCGAGGTGGCGCGGGAGCGCTCCATGCACATCGTGGCGGGGCTGCCCGAACGGGACGGGACCCGGTATTACAACTCTGCCGTCGTGGTCGGGCCGAAGGGCGTGATTGGGTGTTATCGCAAGACGCATCTCTTTTTCGAGGAAACGCAGTTTTTCACACCGGGCGACTCGGGATTTCAGGTGTGGGATATCGGGCCGGCCACAATCGGGGTGATGGTGTGTTTCGACTGGTTCTACCCCGAATCGTCGCGGACGCTGGCGCTGAGAGGCGCCGACATCATCTGTCATCCGTCCAATCTGGTGCTGCCGCACTGTCCGGATGCCATGGTGACGCGGTGCCTGGAGAATCACGTCTTCAGCATCACGGCCAACCGAATCGGCTCGGAAAAGCGGGGCGGGAAAAAGAAGCTGACGTACATCGGCACCAGCGAGGTCGTCAGCCCGAGGGGGAGGATTCTCCACCAGGCGCCGGAGACTCGGGAGAAACTGGCGATCGTTGATATTAACCCGAAGGAAGCCCGCGACAAGTCACTCAATCCTTACAATGATCTGCTGCGCGACCGGCGCACGGCCCTCTACCAGACGTGACCTTGCCGCCGAGTTGTGTGACGCAGTAGGATGGATGCATGGATGTGATGCTCGGAAAAGGCATTTTTCTGGTGGCGGCGCCGTCGCTCCGAGACCCGAATTTCCGCCAGACGGTGGTGTTGCTCTGCGAGCACGGCTCGCAAGGGGCGCTGGGGGTCGTGGTCAACCGACCGACGGCCATTCACATCTCCGAAGCGCTGCCGCAGATTCCCGTGCTGGAGGGACAACGCCATATGCTGTTCTCCGGCGGTCCCGTGCAGCCCAACCATGTCCTGATTCTCTTGCGCACGGGGCAGATGCCCGACAATACCCACCACGTCTTCGACGGCGTCTATATGGGCGGGGATATGGCGGCGTTGGAGAAGATGCTCACCGTTCCCAGCGGAACGGCAGCCTTTCGAGCCTACGTGGGTTACTCAGGATGGGCGCCTGGGCAGTTGGAGAACGAGATGAAGACTGGCTCCTGGATCCCGCTTCCGGCCGATCCGTCCATCGTGTTCGACAAAGACCCGCTCCGCATTTGGGCCGACATGATGCAATCGCTCGGCAGCCGCTACGAAATCTACGCGCAGATGCCGCCGGACCCGAACCTGAATTAAGAGCATATGGCTGATAGCTTATAGCAAATAGCAAAACAGAAGATTGTCTCTTTCTATAAGCCATACGCCATTAGCTCTTTCCTTCCAGCATTGCCTTTAAAAACCGTCCCGTATGTGATGCCGCGACCTGCGCCACCTGTTCGGGCCGTCCTTCAGCAATAATGCGCCCTCCCTGCTCGCCGCCTTCCGGGCCCAAATCGATGATCCAGTCGGCCGCCTTGATCACGTCCAGGTTGTGCTCGACGACGATCACCGTGTTGCCGGCGTCCACGAGCCTGCCGAGCACCGCGAGCAGCTTCCGAATGTCGTCCAGATGCAGCCCCGTCGTCGGCTCATCCATAATATAGAGCACGTCGCGGGCGCTGCGATCTTTTAATTCTGCCGCGATCTTGAGGCGCTGCGCCTCGCCTCCGGACAGAGTGGTGGCCGGCTGACCGAGGCGGAGATACCCCAGCCCGATCGAGACCAGCAGATGGAGCTTCTCGCCCAGCCGGGTGGATCCGGAGAAAAACGTCAGCGCGTCCTCCACCGTCAGGCCGAGCACCTCGTGAATCGTTTTGTCGCGATACCGGACGTTCAGCACGGCCTTGCCGAACCGCCTCCCGCCGCAGGCTTCGCAGGTGGCATAGAGGTCTTCGAAGAAATACATCTCCAGCTTTTCGTAACCGTTGCCCTCGCAGCGTTCGCACCGTCCCCCGGGCGTGTTGAAGGAAAAATGGGCTGGCGTCAGCCCGGCGGTTCTCGCGCCCTGCGTATTGGCGAACAACGAACGGATGTCGTCGAAGGCCTTCAGGTAGGTGACCGGGTTGGAGCGGGGCGTCCGGCCGATCGGCTCCTGATCGATCAGCCGCACGGATTTCACATACTCCAGTCCCTTGATGGCGCTGAAGCGTCCGATGGGAAGAGATTCGAGGCGGAAGGCCCGCGCGATCGCGCGGTAGAGCGTATCTTCCACCAGCGTGCTCTTTCCCGATCCCGACACGCCGGTGACGCAGATCAGCATGCCGAGTGGGAATCGGACGTTGAGGTCTTTCAAGTTATGCTCGCGCGCGCCGGCCAGACTCAGGAGCTTGCCGTTGCCGGAGCGGCGCGTACGTGGGATGGCAATGGTTTCCTCGCCGCGCAGATACCGGCTGGTGAGCGATTTTTGATCGGCGCGAAATTGCTTGAAGGGCGCCGCGCAGACGATTTCGCCGCCACGTTCGCCGGACCGGGGCCCCATCTCGATCACATGGTCGGCAGCCTGGATCATCTGCCGGTCGTGCTCGACCACCACCACGGTGTTGCCGGTGTCGGCTAGGTCGCGCAGAATGCCGGCCAATGTCGCCGTATCGCGGGCGTGGAGGCCGATGGTCGGCTCATCCAGCACGTACAGCGTGCCGACCAATCGGGATCCGAGTTGATTCGCGAGCGTGATCCGCTGCGCTTCCCCGCCGGAGAGCGTCTTCGTCTGCCGGGAGAGGGTGAGATAGCCCAGGCCTACCCGGAGCAGAAACCCCAGCTTCATGCGGAACTGGCGAAGAATATCGTGCGCGATCTCAGTCTCGAACTTGGAAAGTCTCAACCCCTCGACCCAGTCGGCGGCCTCCTTGATGGTGAACTGGACGATCTGATGGATATCACGGTCTGCGACTTTCACAAAGAGCGCGTCCGGCTTCAGACGGCTGCCGGCGCAGGTCGGGCAGGGAAACGGGTTGCGGTAGCGGCTCAGAAAGACCCGCACGTGGAGTTTGTAGCGCTTGTGCTCGAGATGTTTGAAAAAGTCGTCGATGCCGTCGAACTTTTTATCGCCCTTCCAGAGCAGCGCCCGTTCTTCCTCGGACAGCTTGGCGTAGGGGGTGGTCAGGCTCACACCCTTTCGCTTCATGGCCAGCAGCATCTGTTTCTGCCACCAGTCCGTGCTGGGCTTGGTCCATGGCTCGACGGCGCCGTCGGCCAGCGAGAGGTTGCGGTTGGGAATAACCAGATCCTCGTCGTGCTTGAGGATGTTTCCGAAACCCTTGCACTCCAGGCAGGCGCCCAGCGGGTGATTGAAGGAAAATAAAATGGGCCGGAGCGGCTCGAAAGTTCTGCCGCAGGACTGGCAACGGAACTTCGTGCTGTAGGTGTGGAGCCCCTGGCCGATGACCTCCACGCGGCAGAGTCCATCGCCTTCCCGAAACGCGGTTTCGACCGCTTCGATGATCCGGTTGCGGTTGTCGGTGCGGATGACCAGGCGATCCAGGATGACGTGCAGGTCGGCGTCCTTCTTCCGTGGCAAGGCCATGCCGGGCTGGAGATCCACCAACTCATCGCCGCATTTCAAACGTACAAATCCGCGCGTCAGCAGGGATTCAATCAGAGCACGGTCGTGGCCAGGCCCCAGGTCTTTCAAAGGGAACAGGATCATCGCGCGTCCATCGGGAAAGCGGGCGAGCAGGTCGTCAGCGACCGAGCCGGGATGATAGCCCCGCGCCTCCTGCCTGCAATCCGGACAGACTGGTTTGCCGACCTTGGCAAAGAGCAGCCGGAGAAGGTCGGCCATTTCGGTCGCCGTGCCGACCGTCGAGCGGGCCGTGCGGACTGGGTTCTTTTGCTCGATTGCGATGGCGGGGCGCACATTGATGAGCCGATCAACATCGGGGCGATCCACCTTTTCCAAAAACATGCGGGCATACGTCGAGAGCGATTCCACATAGCGCCATTGGCCTTCGGCAAACAGCGTGTCGAAGGCCAGGGACGACTTGCCGGAGCCGGACACACCAGTGATCGCGGTCACTTTATTGTGGGGGATGCGAAGGGAGATATTTTTGAGGTTATTCTGCCGCGCACCTTCGACGATCAGGTCGCCGGATTCGTGGGATGGCTTGCTACTATTGGGCACGAGCGGTCCCTCATGAAAGAGAGAATTTCACCATCGTAGCAAGTCATAGATTGCGGGCGCAATCGGATTGCACAGCCGGTCGGCCAGGTTTAGCGCAGCGCCAGCCGGAGCAGGCCCACGCAGCCCATATAAATCACCAGCGAGCCGACCATCGTCCCCCAGAAACCTAGATGATTGAGCGCGACGATCATAAACCCCACATAGGCCAGCCAGGGCGGCACGAACCACAATAAATTCTTCGCGTAGATCAGCGTCGCGTCGTAACCGCCGTTCAGATAGATCAACACAAACGTCACGCCCGTGATCGCCGGGAACGTGCTCGCCAGTGCTGCCAGAAACCCTTCGCCTTTGGCGCCTAGATACGTCGAGACGCTCACGACGATCCCGCCGATCACAAAATAGACCCCATACTTTATCAACTCAGGCATATGTTCCCTTTCTCAAGGCAGATTCACGCCAAAACCGTTCGAATAACTGAATACATCACCATCACTTCGACTGCGTGGGCGATGATGGGAACATAGAGGTTCCGCAACCATACCCACAGCAGGCCCCAGATCAATCCGTCCCACAGGGCGATCCAATGCAAATGCCGAAAGGTTATCACCATGAAGGGGTCGAAGGAAAAGGCCAGGGCGGAGACTCCAATGGCCAGGCCGACGGCGAGCGGCATGGGAAGAGCGGGAACCATCCGTTCCGCCAGCACGAGGAGACGGCCCAGGAGGAATCCCCGAAAGTTCACTTCCACGAATACGGCGATCAGCAGGATGAACCAGGGTAGCATGACGGCCAGGGGCAACTGCGCATGGGGTGTGTCGCGCAGGAAGGCGATGTCGTAGCCAAGCCGGGGGACCATCCAGAGGATGATGCCGGTGTTCACAGCGCCCAGGATCAAACCGGTGACGGTTCCCCAGCGCAGGCCTTGGCCGAGCTGCACGGGATGGAGTCCGAGCCGGGCAAGAACATCGGTATTCCGCGCGGCCCACGCAGCCAGCGCCGCATAGGCGACGGCCTGCGGAAGCAACGGAAGGGCTTGGTGACTCTGTACGTCAGGAGGGAAGGTGTAGAAGAGGGCGGTTGTCAGAATCGGCAGCCACGCCGACCACGCCGCCCGCTCGGGAGAAGCCGGATTCAACGCTGCTACTGCAGCTGGATGTTGTAGCGATCGAGGGTGGTCGCTTTATTCCTGGCAAGATTCGAGAGGGACTTGTTGTAATCGACCACCGCCCGTAATTCGTTGCCTTGCGCGGTGGCCAGGTCGCGCTGGAAGTCCAGCACGAAGCGGGTGGTGCTCAACCCGACGTTCAACCGCTCGCGCTCGGCCTGCAACTGCTTCTCGGCCATGATGCGCGCGGACCGCGTCGTTTCGATCCGCTTGAAGTCGGTCTGCACGCGGCGTACCGCCTCGCGGACGCTGACGATCACTTGTTGCCGCACGCTTGCCAGCGAGGATCTGGCGTTTTGCCCCTCGATCTGGCGCTTGTTGTATTGGCTGGTGGCCGACCGGTTGCCGAGCGGGTAGCTGAGCACCAGGCCTGCGCCGTAGTTGTAATAGTCTCCGCTGAAGTTCTTGTTGACCATATCGCCGCCGTCCTTGCCCAGGCCGGCCAGACCGGAGGTGCTCTGAAACGACAGGTTGGGCAGCATCTGGTTCTTGGCGAACTTGATGTTGACGTCGGCCGTTTCAAAATTTTTCTTGGCTTGCAAAATTTCCGGCCGCCGCTCCAGCGCCACGTCGATCGTTTCCTCCGGGCTGATCGCTTCGAGCGTCTGACTCGGCTTGTCCAGCGGCGTGAGCCGGATATCCTGGCGGAGTTCTTCTTCGGAGGGATTCAGGAGCCGTCGAAATTGATCCTCCTGGTCACGGATCGCCTTCTCGGCCACCAACACCTGCTCCACACGCGATGCCACTGCGGCTTCAGCCTGCAGCACGTCCACAATGGACATGACGCCGGCCTTGGCCTTGGCGCGGTTGGTCGAGAGCAACTCCTGCGCCGCTTTCAGGGCTGATTCCGCGACCTTGAGGTTTTCGTTGACGAAGACCAATTCCCAGAAGTTCTGTTCGACGGTCGCAATGACGGTCAGCACGCGGTCGAGGAAGACCTGCTCTTCCACCTTGGCATTGTTCCGGGCCACCTGGATGAACGTCCGGTTGACGTCGGTCCCGAAATTGCGCAACAACGGCTGCGTAAATGTGAAGACCAGGCCGCCGGAGTAGGCGGGGTTGAAGAGGAAGCCAGGAGCCACGTCCTGGTTCACGTTGGACCGCTGGGGGCTGTAGTTCAGGTCGTAGTTCGCGCCGGTCATCAGATTTTGGGTGACGTCGAGTGTCAGCGAGTGGTTCCGTTGATCGAACGTGAGAATCTCGTTCAAATCCTGGCCGGTGCCGCCGAACACGGGTCGGTTCAGCGGCTGGACGGCACGGTTGTACTGGCCGTTGAGGCTCAAAGTCGGATCGAACTTGGCCTGCTCGGCGATGATGTCCGCCACCCGGCTCTCCTTGGTTTTGCGGCTGATGGAGATGTCCAGGTTGGCCTCCAATGCGCGCAGGACGGCATCGACCAACGCGATCGAGTCGCGCCGTTCCTGGGGTGGCTTGGCCCCTTGAGTCTGGCTGGACGCTTCGCCCGAGGCGAGCATCAGCCCGCCCGCGAGCAGGATGGTCAGGAGCACGCTCGGTTGTCTGCACGGTTGCCGCATCGCCTGTTCCTTGCGCAATCGCCCGATTCGAGCCATACTATACTAACGTATGTTGGTTGCTGTCACGCAGAAGCTGGAAATCCGACCGCTGCCTCAGCGGCGGGGTTGGCTGCTCATTGCCGTCGTGGCGCTCATGGCTTGCGGGGAGCCGGCCTGGGCGCAGACCGTCTCCGGCGTCAGAGGATTCAGCGGCGGGACGGGGGCGCTCTTCAGTCTGACCGGCCCGGGGAACCTCTACGTGGACAGCCAGGGCAACCAGGGCTACATGTATAACTTCGGCAACAATTTTGAGTCGTTCAATTTCCGTCTGGCGAGCGGGCAGGCCAACATCGGCGGCATGATGACACTCGGCCCCCAGTTGACCATCGGCTTGATCCAAGGCGCCAACCAAAGCGGGTCTCCCACGGTCTTTCCATCTGTCCCTCGTCTCGTCGCTCCGCTTCCGCCCATTCAATCTTCGATCTTCGACGAGTTTCAACCGCTTATCGATATCCCGTAAATCAGGCTATGGGTTATGGGCGATAGGTGATGGGCAAGAGCTACAGCGTGCGTGCTGGGCTGCTGTCTGCGCCTATTGCCCATTGCCTATAGCCCATCGCCTGCGGCCCTACGGGCTGTTCGCCAGTTGCCAGGCCAGGGCCAACACAAATCGCGCGGTTGATTCCAAAATCTCAGGCTTGACCTTGTCCGCTGTGTCGGTCGGCTGGTGAAAGTCTGGATGGAGCCCGCCGCTGACGACGGTCGCCGTCGGCACGCCGGCTTCCTTGAACGGCACGTGGTCGCCTCCGGGGAAAAATCCAAAGAGGTCCAGCTTGTCCGCCCGCCCGGCAGCCTTGCCGGCTTTCATGGCTGCCTCCTTGGGCAGGTCGGTGAGGCCGACGGTGAGCCGGCCGTTGCCGACGCCGGCATGGTCCACATTGATCATGGCTTTGGTCGCCGGGAGGGGACGGACCGGCTCGCGGACATAGAGGCGCGAGCCCAGCAGCCCCTGTTCTTCTCCGCTGAACGAGATCAAGACGATCGAGCGCCTGGGTTTCATTTTCGACAAGGCCCGCGCGAGTTCCAGCAGGACGGCTGTTCCGGAGGCGTTGTCGTCGGCGCCGGCGAACAGCAGCCCTCCCTGCCGGCCGAAGTGGTCCCGGTGCGCGCCGATCACGATCGTTTCCTTCCCGCGCTTCGAATCATGGCCGGGGACCATCGCCATAAAATTGTAGACGGCTCCCTGCGTTTGCCAGCTATTCCATGATATGTGCGCTACGACGCCGGTGTCCTGCGAGTGACTCTTCGGCTCGCGGTTGAGCTGGGCTTGCAAGTCCCGAAGCGATTGTCCTTTGGCCGATACGATTGCCTCGGCCAGGGCCGTGCTGATCCAGGCGCCGGCCAGCCGGCGGTCTTCTTTCGAGAGGCTATAGGAGCCCATCGGTATTCCGGTCAGACCGCGGCGCGCCTCGTAGGCGCTGAGGATCGGTCCTGTGGCCATCAACGCCGCCGCCGCGCCCTTCTCGCGTGCCACGCGCTCCTTATCGGCCTGGGAGACGTGTGCGGCATAATGGTCCGGCTTTCCGCGCAGCAGCAGCACCACGTGGTTTTGAACGTTGATGCCAGCGTAGTCGTCCACGCCATGCTCAGGATCGGAAATCCCGTAGCCGACAAAGGTCACCGGCGCAGTGATCTTGATTGCGGCCGAGTCCAGGATCGGCAGGTAATCGGGACCCGCGCGGGCAGGGATGGGTGTGTCGCTGGCGAACAGCTCCAGCGACGGGCTGTCCTGGATGCGCGTGGTCAGAACCTGCTCCGCGATCGCCCATTCCCTGACGACCGGATTGAGCGGTTTCGTGGTGATGAGGGCCGGCTGGAGGCCCAGCAATTTGAAGCGATCGGCGACCCATAGTCCGGATCTCAGATCGTCCGTTGTGCCGGCCTGCCGCCCGTTGAACTCGGGCCCGCTGAGTTCCACGACGTCCTTCAGCATTCTGGGGCCTGACAGGCTGCTGAGCGCCCTGGTGAGCGTGTCGGTGTCGTCGGCTCCCGCAACGGCAAAAATTCCGCTGCACAGCGCGGCCAGGCCGATTCCGAGCCAGCGCGATCGTTGTGAATTCATGGGGCAGTGTTGCATCGGTTCTTGGTGAAGTCAATCGGCCTCTGTTATCATGCCCACCCATGGCACGAATGGATTATTACGAGATTCTCGGCGTCCCGCGCGATGTCTCCGACGAAGACCTCAAGAAAGCCTACCGGAAGCTCGCGCTGCAGTACCACCCGGACCGGAATCCCGGCAATAAGACGGCGGAAGAAAAAATCCGCGAGATCAACGCCGCGTATGAAGTCGTCGGCGACCCGGACAAGCGAAGAACCTACGACCGTCTTCGGTTCGGCGATGAAGTGCGTGACGAGGCGCCGGATCTCAACGTCATTCTCGATCAGATGGAGCACAAACTGTTCGACGAGGGACGCAAGGAACTGTTTGCGCTGCTCATCATGGACACGAAACGGATCAAGGCGGAACTGGCGATTGTGCGGGAGCGGACGGTGGCCGCGCAGGGCTACGATACGTTCAAGGAGAGCATCGTCGCTGAGCGTGCGGCAGAAGTCCTCCCTGAGTTCGTGACAGCTGACATGGATGCGCGTCGGGACCGCATTCTGGATGTGGCGGTGCAGATGATGGCGTCCCAGCGTGTGGTGAAGAAAGACGACGAGGCGGCGGTCAACGCCTTGCGGCAGCAGTTTCAGGACACCTTCCAGAAGGGACGCATCGGCGGGTTCGGTTCGGCATTAGAACTGTTGTATGCAAGGAGATAGGGTTCGAAGTTCGAGGTTCGAGGTCCGAGGTCCGAGGTTCGAGGTCCGAAGTTGTGGGATCGGAAACTCTTCAATATCGAACGTCGAACCTCGAACTCTCCGCCTGAACCTCAGCCTTTTGCCAGTGGCCCCGCCACCCATTTCCCCGCCTGCATCACGCCGACGATCCGCTCCCGGTCTTGCAGCAGTGTAATCCGTGACAGGGGGTTGCCCCGGACCAGCACCAGGTCGGCGAGCTTGCCTGCTTCGATCGTGCCCACCCGATCGTCGATACCGATGAGCCGTGCTGCGGTCGAGGTCGAAGCGACAAGTGCGTCCATCGGCGTCATGCCCAACGCCACCATCCGCTCCAGTTCCTGCGTATTCTCGCCATGAAAATTAAACGGCGTGCCGGCGTCGGTGCCCATGGCAATGGCAATGCCGGCGCGGCGCGCCATCTTGAAGCTGGTCTTGTGGCGGGACACCATGGCCCTGGCTTTGGCGATGGCGGTTTCCGGCACACCGCAGGACAGGCTACAACCAGCCGTCGTGGCGAGCGCCGACAGGGTTGGCACCATCACGGTGCCATGCGTCATCATCAGTGCGGCGGCTTCCTCATCCATCAACGTGGCGTGCTCGATCGAATGGGCGCCGGCCCGGATGGCATTCTTCATGCCTTGCGCGCTGTGCGCGTGGGCGGCCACGCGCCGGCCAGCCCGGCGCACGGCCGCCATGCCGGCGGCCAGCTCCTCGGACGTCATCTGCGCGCTGTCCGGCGAAGTGCCCGGCGTCAGCACGCCCCCCGACGCGATGAATTTGACGACCTCGGCGCCGGCGTTGAGTTGCGCCTGCACGGCCGCCACGACGGCGTCGGGGCCCTCGGCTTCCCGGCCGATGAACCGGGCGTGCCCATTGGGCATGCAGATCACCTGGCCTGCGGCCGCGATGCGGGGGCCGGGCAGCAGGCCCGAATCAATGGCGCGTTTCAATTGAAAGATGGAGTGATCCCGGAAGCCCACGTCGCGGACGGTGGTGAATCCCGCCTCCAGCGTCTGCCGAGCATAGCGGGCGGCTTTGAGGAGGGTCAGCGTGGGATCGTCCTGCTGGATGGTCTGAACGACGTCGGCATCGCCGCCCAGGCACAGGTGGACGTGGCAGTCCATCAGCCCCGGCAGCAGCGTCAGCCCGCGGCCGTCGATACGAACCGCGCCGCGCGGCGCGGCAAGCTGTGTGGCGTCACCGACGGCGGCGATCCGATCACCTGTGATCAGGACCGTTGCACGCGGTAGCGTCCGGCCCAGGCCGTCTACTACGCGAACGTGCTGAATGGCGTAGCCCGCATTAGTCATGAACGCTTCTACTGCAACCGCCGAGACGCCATGCGAGACGGGCGCGTGGAGTTCCGAGAGACCGAGACGTCCTTGAAATAGGACGTTGAGGTCGCGCGGGACGAGCCCGCCCAGCCGGCCGCATGCAATCGCGGCCCGGCGTGTTGCAGCGGCGTATCGGCGGTTGCAGTAGAAGCGTTCATGACTAATGCGGGCTGAACCGTCATTTGTCGCTGACGGGGAGCGTGATGACGATGCCGCCCATCACGTCGTTGAGCTGATAGTCCTTTTTAGGGCTATTGAGGTGGGCATTGTGGCACTGGACGCAGGCCTGTGAGACGGCCCGGTCGGGGTAGACCGCCTGGAAAAACCGGTCGCGGCCGATGCGGACGAATCCCGTAAACGGCTTATCGGGATTCTTGCCGACGGCCTCGAGCCCCTTGCGCTCGAAGTCGGTGGCCGGCGCATTCCACACATAAATGGGTGTGAGGCTGGCCAGCCGGTACTTGATGCCGATCCCCTTTTCGGCGACGAGCTTGCCGCCGTCCAGGATCATCTGCGCAGGCAGGGGCAGGGCTTTCTGCTGCTTCCAATGTTCTTCGGCATGGATGCCCTTGCTCTCCAGAGCGTCCACGACGTTGGTGGTGTAGACGGTGCGCTGCGCCTCAATGACCGCGTGGAGATAATTGGCCACGGTTTCCGGGGCGAGCATCACGGGTTTCTCGGAGCGCTCCATCCATTCACGTAGGCCCCAGTACGCCGCGCCTGCGATCAGGCCGATGGCCAGGCAGGCGGCCCCCCACGTCATCAGCGAGTGCGTGACGTGTGCGGCGCCTTTCTGGCGACGGTTCTTCCAACGACGTTCGTGTTGTGTGGTCATCGGCGCGCCAGTATACCGAACCGGTCGTGTGGACGCCACTGTCTGTACCGAATCACCGAAGGTTGGTGTGAAGAATCCAAGCCTTGCTATACTGCGCAGGCTTGGATATGGACGTTCCCCATACGTTTCCCGCTCAGCCAGAACAGGCGCCGGATTCCTCAATCCCACCGGCGCCGCGGTTCTCGCGGGCTCTGACCATCGTTGCCGCGCTGGTGCTGGCAGGCGGCATCTCGGTGCTGGCCAACGTCATCCTCTCGACGCCCCGCCTGGATCGGGTGGAGGAAAAGGATCGGGCCTTGGCCCTGATCGTCAATCGCACGATGGATCTGGAATATACCATCGCGCAGACGCCGGCATGGGAGCATCTGTTCTACGAGTCGACGACCGGCTGGG